>Ga0194132_10000260_pt1 | contig 109978 bp, 101 predicted proteins | sample TA2KigOf80mmetaG_FD_148612 | JGI IMG/M metagenome (GOLD analysis project Ga0194132, IMG submission 148612) | Freshwater microbial communities from Lake Tanganyika, Tanzania - TA2015054 Kigoma Offshore 80m | ecosystem: Environmental > Aquatic > Freshwater > Lake | place: Tanzania: Lake... | reverse complement strand
ACATAGAGCACCGCATCCCCATCTCTCGCTGCTGCCTCCTTGCCGTCGATGGTGAACGCATGCGATACCACGCGACACCCCGGCTTCAGTGTGGGCCAGATCCGTTTGTAAAAGTCCTGCATGGTATCTTTGAGGAAGTAGCAGAAGATCACGTCGGCATCGCGATAGTCCTGCCTCCAGAGGTTGCCGTAGCGGATCGAGGTGTTTCTCCGCAACAGGGAAGAGGATTTTGCGAGGAGATATACGGGCATGGACATCTCGAAGCCGATGGCATCTGCCCCCTGAGCGGCAGCTGCAAAGATCAGTCTGCCATCGCCGCAGCCGAGGTCGTACACTCGCTCATCGTGCTTGATGTTTGCGAGCGTCAGCATCGCTTGCATGGTCCGCTTTGAGGTTGTGATAAAGGGGGCTGCACCGCGCATGTACCAGATTCCTGGGAGGCAGAGTATCAGCAGAAGGAGAGCGACGGGCGCAGACCACGGGGATCCCCACCACTCAAGGAGGGCAAGGGCTACCGCCGCTAGTACCGTCTCCAGCACAACTGCAGTGTACAGGTATGCATGTGTCTCGCACTTCGTACAAGCATGCTTGAGGACACTTGAATCCCACGCATAAGCGAGGAGTCATCAGGCTGATGATGCCCCTAGAGGGGCAGAGCAGATGTTGCTAGCGGGATCCATACCCAAGCTCAATCTCTTGCTTTGCGCTGCAGGCCATTGATCTTTCGTTGCAATTGCCTGACCTGGGCTTCGAGCTTTTCTACCGTTGAAGCAGAAAGCGATGCCAGCTCATCGTCTGCAGCGTGGTGCGAGATGTTGATGAAGAGAAGCACGCTGCCTACCCCTGGCCCCTCAAAGAAGCTCATCGCACGACCGATGATGCGACCAGATGCCTTTGCCTTCATGGCGATTCCCGGCTTTGAAGAGACCGTGAGGGAATCTCCCGGAGTGATGGGTCCATTCTCGGCACTCACTTTTACAGGCACTCTGCCGACCAGCGCAACGGGAACGTAGTGCGATACTGCGCTCTGCTCCACAGTTGGCTGCAAAAGGAAGCCCGGGTTTTCTGAGATGACACCAACGGCGTCGTTATTGGAGTTTGCACGCATGACGGCTCCCCCCCCAGTTTCGGAGATTGCGACGATCTCGCCGGCTTCGAGCGACGTATCGCTCGTCGGATAGTCCTCGGCGTAATCGAAAGCCCCAGTATTGAGCGCGACGCCATGCGAGAGGCGGAAGGTTCCGTGCCGGTCATGCGTGTCGAGAGCATTGGTGCCTACAAATGAAATAGAGCCGAAGTTACTGTTCTCGCTTTCAAACTTGAGGCTGTAGGAATTCTCTTCGTTCTTATTCCAGCTGTAGACAGATCCGGCATCGGTCTCTTCCGTTCCTACGTAGAGTTCATCGTTGAACACTTGCATGCTTACTACATCATTCACGCCTGTATTGGTGCCGAACGTACCTCTGGTTCCGTTTATCATCGTCCAGCTATCTGGGACGTCGTCGTACACGTAAATCGCTGCTGCGTTATCGGTTCCCGTTTGTGTTCCTGCGTAGAGTCTGCCATTGTATACACGGAGAATGACCGAATCGATGAGGTTTGCCGTTTCTCCCGAGGTCATCTCACCCAGCCCGAAGTTCACCCGGTCGAAGTTGGTTACGGAGGTGCTCGACGAGAGGAAATCGGGGAGCCATCGGTACACTGCGCCCGCATTCGTCTTACTCGTTCCGACGTAGAGCTGCCCGTTGTGCACGGCCAAGGATGTCACGTTGACGGTAGATGTATCGGCGCCGAACGTGCCTTTTGTGGCATTGAGATCGGTGATGGTGGTGCCTACTCCGTCATGGACGCCGACGCGCGCGGTCGTGCTGGCCGTGGCGGCGCCGATGAAGAGTCTTCCGCCGTAGACTGCGAGAACGGCGCCGTCGATGTCCGCTGTATCTGCGGCGACGAACTTGCCACCAGTAGTGTTGATTTGGCTGAAGGTGGTGCCACCATCGTAGCGTCCGAGTTCCCAGTCGTTGGCTTCCTGCGTGGAGATAATGAGGTTACCGTTCCAGACGGTCATGCTACTGATACCGTCGATGCCCGTTTCACCCATACCGAAACTGCCGCGTGTGGAGTTGACGAGCGTGAAGGAATTGGCGGTTGTATGCGCAGTCGTACTGGAGTAGAGACCCGCAGTGTCAGCTGTACCCTGGCTTCCGATGTAGAGGGTGTTATCGAATACGGCGAGAACGTACGAGTCGATGTTCGCCGAATCAGTCGAGATCGCTTCTCCTACGGCATAGGTGACGAGCGTCCATGTCGTGCCGCCATCGTAGCGGTACACACCGCCGGCATCTGTTTCGTTCGTTGCAACGAAGAGCTTGCCCTTGTACACAACCGATGACACGACTCCATTACGGCTTGCATCATTGCCAAAGGTACCCGCGGCGGGGTTATCGAGACAGTTGCATCCCGATGTGAACGTGTGCTCGGTTGCGTTTTGCCGCGCTCCAATGATCAGGCTTCCGCCATCGATGATGGCTCCTCCAGAACTCGTAAGCTTATCATTCGCGTGGATGATGCGGCCCGATGCGGTTCCCACCACCTCCAGTTTTGTTTCAGGAGCAATGGTACCAATACCCATATTTCCATTATCTTTGACGCTGACGCTCGGCGTGCCATTGCCCGCCGGGTCAATGTAGAAGAAGTCCTGTGCGCTGTTGTACCCGACGGTTGCCTCATTGCCCGTTGCACCAATGTGCAGGCTCGACCCTGAGAGGTAGAGGCTTCGCCATCGAAGTGATTGTGAACCGAGGTCGTAGGTATTTTTCGTTTCGGGGAGTATGTGCGCATTCGTTGCGAGCGTGTTACTTCCTGATTGATACAGACGCGTCGAGAAGGCGCCATTGTATCCAAACATAATGTGCGGCGCCAAGCGCTGTTGTCCACCATCGCGACGATTGTTCAGAGCAAGAACAGCTCCGTTTGTTGCATTGGAATCGACGTACATGCCCGATCCCGCCGTCGCCAACTGACGAACTGTAAGCACAAAGCCGCTATCTGTGCCTCCAGATGCTGGATTGTAAAAGACGAGCGAGTCATCGTCGCTTGTTAAGGCAATTTTTGCATCATTGCCGTTTGCGTCGGCGTCATACGCTTGCTGAAGGGTGGAGCTTCCTCCACCATCGTCATCCCCACATTCAAACCGCTGCGTCGTGGCATTCCAGGCGAGAGTCTCGTTGTCGGCATTGCAGGAGGTGACGAGTCCCGCTCCCCTGAACTGCGACACCCACAGGCTTGCACCGGATGCAGCTCCTTCCCAGACGAGGGAACCTGAGGACCGTACGGATTCCATACCGAAGATTGTCTTACCTGATGCGGTTCCCTTCACATTCAGATCGCCAGACACGTAGACATCGTCATTGAAATTGAAGCGATCGAGCGTGCGCTCGAATGTGAGACGTTTATTCAATGTGTCTCCAAACCGAACGTAGAGATCCGATGTTGTGTCGGCATCGTCGATCACCTGAAAGGTTTCGGTATTCACGAGGAGTCCCGGATTCCAGCTGCTCGCATATGCGGATATGTGCTGCAGAAGGATAGCGACGATGAAGAATGCCGAAATTGGCGTTTTTTGTCTCAAATCCTAGTATTTTACCATAAATTTGCTTTTGTTGTTTCTTTATAAATCCTAGGAATGTTGTATTAATACTTCCCTAAGAATGGTGTCTTTATGCATGAATTCTTTCTCCAATGGCGGAAGGGGAGGGATTCGAACCCCCGAGGCCCTTGCGGACCTACCCCGCACTATTTGGCGGAAGCGAGAGGATTCGAACCTCTGAGACCCTTGCGGGTCTACCTGATTTCAAGTCAGGCCCAATCGACCACTCTGGCACGCTTCCGTACGGATTATACAATATTTTTGGGCATTGTTCGATCAAAGAACCAGTCGCTGCGCTCCGGTTCGTGGCAGGCTACTCTGGCACGCTCCCGTGAAATCGTACCAAAAAGTGCGGGGCGCCATAGACCACTCGGCCACCCTTCCGTACGCGGAGGATAGCAGAAGGCTTTCACCAGACCCAATCGTTCGTCGTGCACCCCCCCAATCGCTCAATGATTCGAGCATTGTTGGGGAGTCTCTCTGCGAGGAGCGCGCCCTTTGCCCATGCGGTTCGAAGGGTACTTAGATACGTATCGTCTTCCATGATCCGAGCAATGTAGGGCCGAGCGGCCTTTTGGAATCTGCTCTTGCTGCTTGCGTGAGCCATCTCGTAGAGAGCTACCACGAGCGCTTCTTCGCCGCTGCGCACCTCTCTGCGGACTTCGTCCTCGACGGCCTCTGCAATACTTTCACTATCGATCCCGGCCATGAGAAAGAGATCCTTGTCGGTCGCTGACGGGTAGTACTGATTCACGCCGAGCCTGCGGAGAGTGCAGGGGAGACCGAAGTCTGCAACAAGATCTGCGACTTGGGTTGCAAGGCCACCCTCGGAGCAGTGATCCTCCACGACGATCAGATGCCGTGTTTCGAGCGCCGCTTGGATGATTGCCGAAGCATCGAGCGGGCGGATGCTCGCGACGTTGAGGACTCGCACGTGTGGCGTTGTTGAGACGTCCCGACGGGACGTCTCTACAGGTGATGACAGCTGGTTAGCAGCAGCAATTGCCGCATGCACGGTGATGCCTGTAGCGATGATCGTGACATTGTCGCGAAGATCTCCATGGCCCGCGACGATGTCGGCTCTTCCGTCAAACTGGTAGTCCGTGCCATATAACGGGCTGCCGTCTGCCTTCACGATCTGCGGGTGACCGCTGCGTGGGGAAAATGCAAAAACGCTCGTATGGCCTTCGGCGATGAGCTCCATCGACTTTTCCGCTGCAGCTGCAGCTTGGTTGCTGTCGGCGAGGTTCCATACCTGGGTGTGGTCGAAGGGGACATTGAGGTAGTGGCGTTCCTGATGCGTCTCACCATCTTCACCGACGGAGAGGCCCGTGTGGGTTGCGTCGTAAAGGACTGCACACGGGGTGTGACTGCAGTTGATGTCGATGAGCCTCGCCGATGCTCTGGCTTCATTGGTTGCGAATGCGGCGAATGTGTACGTCACGGGCAGCAGCCCTGCCTGGCGCATGCCCGCCGCCATCATCGCCATGTTCCCCTCGGCAACGCCCACGTTGATCACGCGATCGGGCAGTGCTTTCTCAACGATGTCGAATCCTCCAGAACCCGCCAGGTCCGCATGCAAGACGACGATCCGTGGATCGGCCTTCATCAGTTGCAGTAGGTGCACAGCTCCGAGGTCTTTTCTTGCTGCACCTTTTTCCTTCGTGATGGTCCGGGCGTATCCCTTCTTTTGCAGATCGACGACATCCCACCTGAGGGAAGCTGCTTGCGATCGTCTACGTCCGTACCTCTGTTTCTGCTCTTTGCGTAGCGGTTCATAAGTAGCGATAGCCGCATCCAGGTCGGGGAGTTCCTCAAGTACCTTTGCAGCATCTTCTTTCGATAGGGGTGTGCCGTGAAAATTCCGCATCCCGGTGTTGCTGCCCTCTTCCATCATGGCTATGCCGTGCCCCATGGTCGTGTAGTAGCAGATGAAGATGGGGGCACCCTTGCCGATGCAGCGATCCGCTGCATCGTGTGCGGCAACGACTTGCGAAGGGTCGTTGCCATTCTCCACCTCGATCACTTGCCAGCCGCATGCCTCGGCGATGCGCGCGAAGTCGCTCGCAACCGTTTTGCTCGGAAGCCCCGAAAGTTGCACGTCGTTCCAATCGCCATGGACGACGAGATTGTCGACCCTGAGGTGGGATGCCAGGCGAAAGGCCTCCATCACCTGCCCTTCCTGACTGTCTCCGTCGGCGAGAACGACATCAACGATAGGAAGCTTGGAGCTTGGAGCTTGGAGCTTGGAGCGTAATCGGTACTGGTAGCCGAAGGCAACGCCGAGAGCGTTGCTGACGCCTTTGCCGAGTGGGCCCGTGCCAAAGGGAATGTCGCCGATGCCCGCCTCGACATGCCCGGGAAGTCCCGAAGGGGTACGGAAGGTATCAATGATCGCTTGAGGCGATGCGAGCCGCTTGTCGTTGCCCTCTCTCCCAAACATCCACTGAAGACCGTACGCGAGGAGCGAGAGGTGCCCCGCGCTGTAGCGCAGTGGCTCATCGATGGATGGATCACGTCTCTTGCTCAGGAAGTACGCAAACGTGAATGCGGAAAGGGGGCCACCCGGATGTCCGGAGGCATGCGCCGTCGGCGCTTGCACGCACAGGTGGCGCATCAGCGTCCACGCAGCTTCGTACGCTGCACGATCTTTTGCATTGAGCGCCGATGCCTCCTTCGACCCAATCCAGACTGGCTCGGGGGCCTTGCTACTTTCAAGGATGCGGCGACACGAAGCTGGAACAGAATCACTTTTTCTCAGAGCGTTGATATCGGGTCGCTTGGACATGTCGTCGGTGAGTGTAGAGATAGTGTCCCTTCGGAGAAAGAGCTTGCCACGGGAGACATCGGCACGCATCTGTGGTCTGGTATGCCGTTTCCACCATGGCTAGTCGTCCTGTCTACTAAAGAACGTCAACGGAAATCTGCTCAAGGATATGCCAAAACATCTAGTTATGACTCCTTTGTGTACTCACCGTGTCGACTTCACTGCATTGACCGGGCGGCAAGGGGTTTTTAGGGTGTCACTGTTCTATCGGCTTCGTCACTCCCTATGCATCCTCTTCGGAAACGTTTCTCGTGTGCGTCTCTCTTGCGCTTAAACATCTCGGCTATCGTCGTACTGACGCTCTTCATGATCATGACGGGAGCGTAAGTTTTTGGCATGGCAACCATTGAGGATTTTCAGAAGCTGGACATTCGCGTGGGTCGCGTTCTCTCTTGCGATGCTTTTCCCGAGGCGCATAAGCCTGCATACAAACTCATGATCGATTTTGGTGCAAAGATCGGTACGAAGCGATCGTCAGTACAGATTACGGAAAACTACCGCATGGAGGATCTCGTAGGGAGCCTTGTGCTCGGCGTTGTGAATTTCCCCCCGCGGCAGATCGGGACCTTTCTCTCTGAAGTACTGACGCTTGGAGTCCCTGATGCTCAGGGTCGTGTCATTCTTATTCGACCCACTGGCGATGTGCCCATCGGGGGAAGGCTATACTGACGCAACGGTGTAGCGGTACATCGTTGTACTTTCTCGATGGCTCTAGAAAGCCAAAAATTACCACCCTATGTACTTCTGAACTTGGAAAAGAGCGTATACGTTTGACATCCGTAGAGCGAGGAGAATAATGCGCGCAACTTTTCCCCCCCGATAATGTCCAGAAGACTAGATCTTGCGCAGGTTGAAGGGTTCAACAACGATGAACATCGCCAACAGGTGCAGAAAGAACTGGCCCGACGAATGCCAAAGAAAGGGTATGTAGTACCTGCATCTTCTGTACACCTAGATGGTTTAACATCTGAAAGAGACATACGTCGTGTTCTTGGATTGGGTGCTGAACGCCCATCTCACATTCCCTGCTCTTCAGCTTCTTCTCTTGAACTGGAGGGTTTACTGGAAAATGGCGTTCGCTCTCTTGAGAGGTAGCAATCTTCGAGTATTTACCTTTCAAGGATCAGCATCCTCTTTGCCCCACTGCGGATATTCTCCTTCACGCCCGTCCAGTCGTGGATGGCGTCGATCAGGGTGTCGTAAGGGTACTTGAAGGCTTCTCCGCGGCGTGTACCGGGGTCGTTGACGATGAATTCGTTGCGGTCATACCCACGGATCACGAGCATGTGGTACCAAGGTCCTTCGCCGGAGAAGTAGGGATTGCCGAGGTCTCTACCCGCAGCAGGAACGATGATCAGCCTTCCCGATGCGAGGATCTGCTTGATGCGCTCGATACTCACATCGTCCTCAATGTGCGCACTGTGCCCGTAGTACCTCTGCGCGATAGTGGCGAGCTCCGCAATGGAGACGTCGTCAAAAAATCCATTGCGTTGCTGCCAGGCAACGAGTGCCTGCAGGTCGCGCTCGGCATCAGAGGCAGCAACGGCTGCGGTATGTCCCTGAAGGGCATGGTGCACCATGAGGAGGGAGGCTTCCTCGCATGCCTCCTGGTGGAGTGCGTCCCAATCGGCGTGGGGAGCCTGCACGATGAATGGGACGGGGAGGAGGAGCGTGCTCGGGAGCGTCGTGGGGGCAGCTCTGCTACTTTCGTTGCGGGGAAGGGTAGCCGGCGGGGTTTCACCCATCTGTGGCGTGCTGGCGGGTGATCGACGTGGGGTACTCGGAGCGGAAGCAGGCAAAGCCGAGGAGAGCTGCTGCCAGCGCCCTTTCAAAGCAGGCTCGCTTCTCTCGCCGCAAGCGGTGGCTAGCGCGGCACCAAGCAGCATGGTTGCGGTGGCCAATTTCATAGGAATGCAGTATACTGTAGTTCGTGAAACTGTTTCTTGATTCGGCCAATATCACGTACGTCGAGGAGATCGCTGCCTGGGGGGTGCTCGACGGCGTTACCACCAATCCTTCGCTCGTCGCGAAGGAGGGGGGAGACTTCCGTCAGACCGTCCTCGCGATGTGCCAGATCGTTCCCTGTGTTTCCGCGCAAGTGACCGCGACGGAGAGTGCGGAGATGATCGCCCAGGGCACCGAGTACTCCTCATGGCACAAGCACATCGTCGTGAAGGTGCCGATGACGACCGAGGGGCTCAAGGCGATTCATCACTTCTCCGGGAAGGGGATCAAGACCAACACCACGCTCGTCTTCTCCGTTCCCCAGGCCATCCTCGCGGCGAAGGCCGGTGCCACCATGATCAGCCCGTTCATCGGGCGCCTGGATGACATCGGTGAAGACGGCATGCGTCTCATTGCTGACATCATGGAGGTATGGCGCCACGAGCGTTTCTCGACGGAGGTCCTCGTTGCGTCCACGCGACACCCGCGCCACATTGTCGATGCGGCAAAGCTCGGAGCACACATCTGTACCGTGCCGTATGAGGTTTTCAAAAAGTTGCCCATGCATCCGCTGACGGATAGTGGGCTCCAGAAGTTTTTGAGCGATTGGCAGAAGGTGCAGAAGTAGCGTTCAGCTTTAGCGATCAGCCTCAGAAAATGAAGCTGACAGCTGATAGCAGACAGCTGTAAGCTCCTCTCATGCAGCTCGGTGTCATCGGCCTCGGAACCATGGGCGCGAACCTCGCGCGCAATGCTGCATCTCGTGGTGTTGCCGTATCGGTCTACAACCGCTCCGCTGAGAAGACCGATGCATTCATGGAACGCTACGCCCATGAAGGGAGCTTCTCTGCATGTGCCTCTTTGAAAGAGTTGTGTGCCAGTCTGAAGCCAGAACGCGTTATCCTCTTGATGGTGCAGGCGGGTCCTGCCGTTGATGCCGTTCTCGACGAACTTGGAGAGTATCTTCAAGAGGGGGATATCGTCATCGACGGTGGCAACAGTCACTACCGCGATACCGAACGTCGTGAGCAGACTCTTGCGAAGCGAGGGCTTCGCTTCATCGGCATGGGAGTCAGTGGCGGAGAGGAGGGTGCGCTCAAGGGTCCGAGCATGATGCCTGGGGGAGATGAAGCAGCAACAAAGAAGATCCTCCCGATGCTCCAGTTGATGGCGGCGGATGATGGTATGGGCGGCAAGTGTGTTTCCTATATCGGTCCGGGGGGAGCGGGGCACTTCGTGAAGATGGTCCATAACGGCATCGAGTACGCTGTCATGCAGCTCATTGCCGAGGCCTATGACCTGCTGCGGCATAGTGGTAGGGACAATGCGACGATCGCTGACGCCTTTGCACAGTGGAATGCCTCACCTAGGGACACATCTTTTTTGCTCGAGATCACGGAGAAGATCTTCCGAACCAGAGACACTCTCACCGGGAAAGATCTCATCGATGTCATCGATGATGCCGCAGGTCAGAAGGGGACTGGGAAATGGACGACGGAAGCGGCAATGCACTACGGGTTTGCGATCCCGACGATCAACGCCGCGGTAGACGCCCGGATTCTCTCAGGCTCTCGCATAAGCCGCGAGGGATGGAGCAAGGTTCCCGTCGAGGCCGATCAGACTGCGGGTGTTGCTGACACAGAGTCCATCGGCGATGCTCTTTCCTTGTCGTCACTGATTGCCTATATGCAGGGCCTCACGCTCATCGCTACCGCAAGCCAGGCGGAGGGGTGGAACCTCCGTCTTGAAGACATCGCCCGGATCTGGCGCGGTGGCTGCATCATCCGTTCTGCGCTCCTTTCTGTACTACAGGATGCCTATAGCGACGGAAAGCAGGCGGAGAAGGGCATGTCTGAGGTGCACCGCCGACTCTCTCATGGTGCTCAGCAATCGTGGCGCAACGTCGTTGCGAGTGGCGTAACCGCTGGCGTACCGCTTCCTGCGATGACTGCGAGTCTTGCATTCCTCGATGGCATGCGTAGCCCTAGGCTTCCGCAGAGCCTCATCCAGGCGCAGCGCGATTTCTTCGGCGCCCATGGATTTTCGCGCAGAGATCAGTCAGGTGTGCACCATGGGCCTTGGGCAGGGGCATGCTGACTATTGCCGGCGTACCCATCGGCGTCTCCGTTGTAGACGCCTCAGGAGCACACAACCGTCTGCCTCTCGATGCCGTCGTCTACGACATCGCTAGGGAATCCTGGCAATTCTCCTCAACCGTCCACTATACTGCTCTTGGCCCTTGGAGAGGTGGCTGAGTGGCCGAAAGCACCGCACTGCTAATGCGGTATACGGGGTTAAATCCGTATCGAGGGTTCGAATCCCTCCCTCTCCGCCACGTCGGTTACATACGACGTGGCTCCCCATCGACTGTTACAAACGATGTAGTCCCGGATGATTTGGAGGGATGAATCCTGGCACTCGGTAGTGATGACTATGGTTCTGGAGCATTTGAATCAGATTAACGGTTCATCGAACTTTTCCACTGCTCCAATAGCATCCTGCTTTGTTGGCTCTGATGTCGCCTCATCCCACTTCTTGAGCATGGCTTCCACTTCCTTCTTCGGAAGACAGTACTTTTGGCGGGAATGGCCAATAATCTCTTGTGTATAGTCTTGCTGCGTCTTCGGTGCCTCCAGCGTCCGGCCAGAGAAAGCTTCCCGCAGCTCTCCATTTACAGACATCTTTGCGTAGAACTCGCGGACGCCAAGGTTGATGATGTCACGTTCTTTGAAGATCGGATTGTATTCCTCCGCGAGAATCTTTGCGTCCTCCGCTCCTACCCGGAAGCTGATCATGGAACCCACGTTGCCAAAGACCGTCTTCCGCACTGTTTCACTCAGCTGTCCCATGTACTGATGGGCAATCGTGAGATTGAGTCGATACTTGCGGGCTTCGGAGAGAATCTCGGTAAAGGTGTCCGTCGCGAAATTCTGGAACTCATCGACGTAGAAGTAGAAATCTGTGCGCTTATCCTCGGGAGTATCAGCCCGACTCATGGCAGCCTGGTACAGCTTTGTGATGATCATCGAGCCAATAAGTGAGGAGTTCTCCTCACCCAAGAGCCCCTTGCTCACTTTCATTAACAGAATCTTCTTCTTATCCATGATCTCCCGGATATCAAACATGGTCTGAGGCTGCCCGATCATGTTGCGAATCATGTTCGTCGCGACAAACTGGCCTACTTTGTTGAGCAGAGGCGTTATTGCCTCTGCATCGAACTTCTCGCTCCATGCTGCGAATTCGGAAACCCAGAAGCTCTTCACAACAGAGTCCTCGATCCGTGAGACGATCTTCTGACGATAGTTCTTGTCTGTGAGCATTTTCAGGATTGAAAGCACCGTCGTGTTCGGACTATCGAGGAGGGCGAGAGTTGTGTAGCGAAGCACGTGCTCCAGGCGGTATGTCCAGTTATCGCCGAAGAGCTTCTTGAAAATATCCAGGAAGCCGACTGTGAGCTGCATTTTGTAAGCATCATCAATCTTTTCCAGCGGGTTGAAGGCAATGGGAAAGTCCGTATCTGCGGGATTGAGCAGCACGACATCGTTGACACGTTCCTTTGGTATATAGCGCAGGATGGCATCGACGAGATCGCCGTGTGGATCGAGCACCGCAACACCCTCACCATTCTTGAGGTCTTCGTTGATGAGAAGCTCGAGCAGTTTGCTTTTGCCAGAGCCAGATTTTCCGACTACATAGAGATGCCGTCTTCGATCTTCGCGTCGGATGCCGAAGGGAACGAAGTTATTGTGATAGTTCGTGAGTCCAAATCCGCTCACGCCCTTCTCACCGACCTTCGGAAGGTCTTGGGGTGGGTCTGCCTTCCGCGCGAGCACATGAACAATGTGTGGCACAAAGTCTGCATTGGGGAAATGGTAGAGCGTCGCTACTTCTTTGGTGCTCAAGGTAAACGGCTGGGCATGCAAACGTGCTTGATATCGTTCGATGAATCCTCGGGCGCTCACACGCGTTCCATAGAAGGAGTTGATATCCTTCTCGTTGAATTGTGAGAAACTGGAAATGATTGCTTCAAGCTTCCGGTTCGCATCGTCTTGGGTATTGGCGATATAGGCACAGCGGATACTCACCGTATAGGGCTTGATCTCCGCCTTCTCCTTCGCAAGCTTGAAGCGGATTTCACTGATCGCCTTTCTGCCTCCGGTGCGTAAACGGTCGTGGATCGAAAAGAAATGCCGGATGTTCGCCATACGGATCATCCAGCGACGCTTAAAGTGGAACCAGCCAGTGTCGTCCTGAGGCTCGGAAATAATCTGCACCCATACCTGATCGTCTTTGCCGATCTTCGAAATGGTCGAGAAGAGCCGAGAGGCGGAATCCTCCTCGAAGACATCATAGGTTTTGACTGGGTAAATATCCGAGTTCTGGAGCGTAACGTGCGCTCCTGCAAGCGCTTGCTTCGATGCATCGAAGAGAAGTGTGTAGTCCTGTGTCTCACGGATTTCGGCCTCGGGAAATGTAGCGTAGGTGAGCCCCTCAATCGTTTCGAGAAGCTTCTCCTCTACGACGATATAGAAGTACGTGTATTGAGCGGAGCCGTAGTATTCGAGCGATACGCGTTTTCCGGTGAACGTGTTGCGTAAATTTATAAGTAGCTCCTGGAACTTAGATTCCAGTTTCATATTTCCCGCAGTGCCTTGTGGGATGACGATATGGAGATAACGGAGTGCCATAGGATCAGTAGACTTCTTTGAGGTAACAGCTCTCACAGTATACAATTTCTGGACGATCAGGTGCGTAGGTTGTCCGAATGGTTTTGGCGCAATTCGAGCACGTACGTTCCCAGAGCCTTCGTGGATTCGTGAATGCCATCCGCTGTTTGTGCCGTTCCTCTGGGCTCAAGCGCGGAATGGGGACACTCATCTCCCGATAGAATTTGAGTTCTTGAGGAATGATTTTATATGGTTTCCGTGTGACCGCGCACCGGAGGATTTTTTGGCAGATATCATCACTGACGTTTCGGATGTCATCGGGAATTTCCGTCTCTGGCCCCAGGTAGCTATCCTCCGCCTTCTCTTCATACCACATCCATCCTCCCCTTTCCGCAGCTTCTTTTTCGAATGGGAAGTACTCCTGGGCAAGAGATTCGTTGTACGCGAAGGGGGTGAGAGCGGGAGGGTAATATTGTCCCCATTCTCCGGTTTTTTGCATGTGCTCAATGATTCTGGTAGCGAACTTCTCGTACTCCTCTTTGGAATATTCCTTGTTTAAAATGCAGTACTTTTTTCTTCGCAATCCGACGCAGCCGAAGAGATCGCTGCTGTTATGACACGTATCGCAATAGATACAGCTATGAACGTCGTAACAGACGGAGCACCCGATGAGTCGCTTGCCACGATTACAGGCGTGGCTCTGGAATTGGAGTTCCCCATCGAAAGCTGACTCATAGACATCCTGTGAATCTTTCTGATGCCCCGTGTCGTAGCAATAGGCTGCATCCTGCGACTCGATAACGCCGAAGGAATCGTGCACGTTCTTACAGTGGTAGATAAAGTCGCCGAAGCAATTTTCCGAGAAGAGAATGACTTCCGACCGATGAAAGGTTTGCCGCAACATGTTTTTGTACTGCCGAAGAACTTCCTGGAACATCCGGTATGAGCCGAGATTCAGTTCCGAGAGCCGTTTGCGGTAGTCCTCTTCTGTCAGTTGCTCGTTGAAAATGCAGAAACGCTTGTGCCGCAAATGAGAGCATAGAAGGCAATCCTGACAGTCGATGCAGTCGTAGCAGAAGTACACGTTCGACGATTGATCGCAGAGAAACGCATAGATGGCGTTTTGCAGAGTGACCGTGTACTGCGATTCATAACAGCGCTCTGTTTTCTCCAATTGGTAGCAATCGCAGCAATCGCGACAGTTGATCATCCACTTGGAGTAATAGGTGTCCTGCGCGACGGTATCAGCGCATATATAGCAATTCTTGGAGTTTTCCGTGTGATTCGTGTAGTCGGAATTCTCGTTATTCTTGCCGAAAAGAGCAGCGCGAGGAACGGCGTCGCGCAGTTCCTTGAACTGCTCAAAAAATGGGCGGGAAAAATCAACGTCCCTGCCATAGGTCATCGGGTCCCATTTATCGCTCCACCATTCGTCAGACTGATATACCGTCAGCGGCTTATCCGGCGAATACATGGATATGATTTGCTTTCCCGTCAGATCACACTTCCGGTGATAAAATTTCCTCTCATTGCGGAAAGCGAGGCGTCGCTGTTGGCGGCACTCTGGGCAGAGCTCTGGCACGGGGATGGAATACTTTTTGCCAGTGAAGACGGGGGAAACCTTTTCGTAGAATGCGAGATCATCGTCCCTGATCTCGAAGTTCCGGCCGCAATTGGTGCAAGATTTTTGCATAGGAGTATCAGTAGACTTCTTTGAGATAACAATCCTCGCAGAACACAATTTCCGGACGATCAGGGGCATACGTCGTCTCAATCTCTTTCTTGCATTTGGCACACTGGCGCTTCCAGAGTTTGTACAGGTTTCTCTTTGAAATTCTGCGAACATGTCGTTCATCCGGGCAGAGTTCGGGCAGGGGGATATTCATGGACCGATAGAATCGAAGTTCTTGCGGAATGATTTTGTACGCCTTGCCTGAACTCTTGCAGATCAGAATTTGTTTGGTGATATCGTCTGGAACTTCCGATGATTTTTCCGGAAGGACCACATGAGCTCCCATGTAACGCTTCTCCGTTTGAGCTTCCTCATGCCATTTCCATCCTCGTGCAAGAACATCTTTCTTCATCATGGGAAACAGGTCCGGAGCAAAGGTCTCATTATAGGAAAATGCACAGAGAGACATCGGGAAAAACTCGCCGTACTCGCCGGTTTTTAACATGTGCGCAATGATCTCTCCTCGCATTTTCTTATACGACTCTTGATCGTACTGAACATTGAAAATACAGAACCGTTTCTGTTTGAGCCCCACGCATCCAAAGCAATCAGTACAATGGAAGCATTCAAAACAATACTCGCAATTCGCGACGGTGATGCATGTAGAGCAAAATTTGGAATCATACGCGCGGTCTCCAGTGGCCGAACATTGGTACACAAGCTCGCTATTTTGTCCCCAAGAGTTGAAGTCCATGCAAGTTTTACAGGTCAGCGAAAGGCGCTGGCAGTACCTGCAATCCTCAATGTCTTTACAGTCGAAACAGAGATGTGCATTTTTGCAGTCATAGAGACGATCACCAGTGCAATTTTCTGTGCGCTCTCTGATCAATGCACGGAACGGGTGCTTCAAGTGCGCTGCGCGGCAAAATTCTGCAAGGACGCGAAGGCCGCTACGTGTATCCAATCGTAATTCCCGTCGTTTTTCCGCATACTCTTCCTTGGAGTACTGAACGTTTGCGATCATGTACTGCTTGTTGCGTTGATTGATGCATCCGATGCAATCCTTGCAGGAATGGCAGTTTACGAGAAAGTACGACTCGGAGCAGTTGTGACAATCCTGACTAAATAGTAATGAGTGGCAGTCTATGCAGTCGATGCACTCGTAGCACCGCTCGCATCCATAGCACATGGAACAATCGACAACATCCCGCGACTTTTTTAAAAGGTTACTGAAGTAGCAGTCCTCGCAGTAGTCACTTTCGCTAAGGAGATAGCAGTTTTTAAGATATCCAGTGCAATTATTAAAATCACTGTTCTCCATTGTCCCAGGTGTATTGAAGAGTGAGAGATGAGGCACGACCTTGAGTAGGTCATGGAATTGCTCAAAAAAGGATCGAGAGAAATCAAATGTTCGCCCGTACGAAAGGCCGTCCCACTGGTCACTCATCCATTCTTCAATTCCATACACAGGAAATGGGCATTCCGGATTGTATTGGGAGATAATTTGCTTCCCACTCAAATCACACTTGCGATAATAGAGGCATCGTGTGTTTCGCTCACAGAGTCTGCGCTGGAGGCGGCAATCAGGACACATTGCTGGCGCAGGTACTTGAAAAATACCGAGCAAGTTCTGATCATCCTGAGTGATCGTGAATGCCGATGAGCATTGGGAACAAGATTTTTGCATAGTTCAGTGGATATGCTGGAGGTAACACTCTTCGCAATAGACAATTTCTGGGCGATCAGGTGCGTAGGTAGTCTCAATGGATTTCTTGCAGTTACCGCAATTCCGATCCCAGAGTTTCCGAGGATTGCGTAGGACCAGGCGTTCCCGATGACGTTGTTCGAAGCACTTGGTAGGTAGTGGCAGTTGTCGGTCCTTAAGGAATGCAAGCTCCTGCGGAATGATCTTGAATAGTTTGCCCGTGGTCTCGCAGCGCAGAATTTTGTCAGGCATCGTGCTGTCGGCTTCCTGCGAGTCATCCGGGACGGCAACAACTGGTCCCATATACTGATCTTGGGTCTCTCCCTCTTCCAACCATCTTTGTTTCCGCTGCAATACTTCATCTTTTGAAAGCGGATAATAGTCTTGGGCAAGTGTTTCATTGTATGCGAAGGGTGAGAGTGAGCTCGGGAAGAACTCGCCCCACTCACTGGTTTTCTGCATGTGATCGATGATGCGGGCGACGAGTTGCTCATACTCTTGCTTCGAGTATTGCTTATTGAACACACAGTATTTCTTCGAGCGGAGACCAACGCACCCGAAGAGATTCTGGCAATGGAAGCAGTAGCTCGAATACAGGATATCCGAGAGCTGGTCGAGACTATTGCTAGAAAAGAGGACATTGTTCGCGTTGTAGCCGATGCAGCTGCATTCATAGAGGCGGCTGTCCCCGCCCGCTGCTTCGCAGTCCATGGAATCCTTGCAGGGATAAAAAGTCCTGTACATGTATGCGCAGTCCCAGAGTCCCACGCCATCGAAGCACTGATTCGCATTCTTGCATTGCGTGAGATAGTCCCCACTCACGCTTTCATTCTGCACGCCATAGAGGTACTTGTGCGGGTGCTGCAATTTTAGCTTTTCGAAGTGAGCCTTTGCGCTCTGCAAGCGACTGCGAGAAGAGAGCATGGCACGGAATGTTTCAAACTCTTCTTTCGTAACCGGTTTATTGTCGATGTGGTACTCCTTGTTCCGAAGGTTCACGCACATGAGGCAGTTCGAGCAGCCAATGCAGCTATAGAGGAACGCACTGTCGCGGCAGTTTACGGATTCCTGGAGATATGCACAGTTGTAGCACTGCAAGCAATCCACGCACTCGTAGCAGAGTTCTCCACCACGGAGACGGAAGCAATCCATGCAATTGCGAGAGCCATTGAGACTGTAACTGTAGTAACAGTCCTGATTCTCGTCGCTGTCGAAAATGAGGTAGCAGTTCTTATTCTTCCCCGCGTAGTTCGTGTAATCGGAATTTTCGTCGTACTGATAGGCTGTGAAGAGCGCTGGGAGCGGAACTGCGTCGCAGAGCTCTTTGTATTGGTCGAAGAACGGCCTCGAAAAATCAAAGTCGCGACCGTACTCTAGCGGGTCCCACGCATCTGAATACCAGGAACCCTGGTTGTAGACCTTATGTGGATTCTGCGGAGAAAAGTTTGAGATCATCATTTTTCCCGTAAAATCGCACGGCCGCTTGTACAGTTTGAGCTCATTTAAATGCGATGCTCGTCTCTGCTGTCGACAGTCAGGACAGAGTGTCGGAGGAGAGATGGGAAACTTCTTCCCAGCAAACTCTGGGGATATCTTCTCGTAGTACGCAAGATTTGTGCTTGAGACCTCGTACGAGTTGCCACATGTTTTGCAGATTTTTCGCATACGAAGAAGAGTGAGGAGATTAGATACTTTCTTGGCCAGAAACATTGTGCTACAAATAGCAAAAGCAGTCCAACAGCTAAGAATAGAATCACAAAATAATGGCTTACATGAGCCAAAATTCGTCTAAAATGATGTGTAGAAAAATATCTACAACACTGCTATACTATCCGTAGAATGATGGCTGAACTCCTCAGAGTCGGGCTCACAACTGAAGAGGCCAAAGTGTATCTCGCCTGCCTCGAAATCAATGGAGGGCCAGTGTCCGTGATTGCCAAGAAAGCCGGAGTGCAACGTGTGAGTTGCTATCACACACTTGGCAACCTTCTCGACAAGAGACTCCTCAGTCAGTTTAACCGCAACGGTGTGAAGTGCTTTGCACCAGAGCCACCAGAACAGCTCCTGAAGCTTGCTGAGGAGCAAGTGAATATCACGAAGAGTTTGCTGCCTGAGCTCCATTCACTTGCAAGTACGTTGGCATTTAAGCCAAAGATTCGCTTCTATGAGGGCAGAGATGGCGTGGAGAAGGTCTTCAATGAATCGCTCCTGGCAAAGGGTGAAATTCTCGGATACACAGACCTCAGGAGCGTCACGAGCTTCTTCCCCAAGTTCTTTGAGAACTACACGCATGCGAAATTGAGGAAGCGAATCAAGACCCGCTACCTCTCGCCCACGACAGTAGAGAGTGTCGACGCACTCGATCCGTTCTTACCGAAGGAATACGACCCGAATCTCATGGAAATTCTGCTTGTGAACAAGGATCAATTTCTTTTTGAGAACGAGGTGCTTATCTTCAATAATTCTGTCGGTATCGTCTCTTTGAATACTGATGAATTGCTCGGCTTAATCGTAGAAAGCCCCACCTTTGCCCGAACGATGAAGGCGGTCTTCGATCTTGCGTGGCTGGGTGCTACGGCGTTCGTGGCAAAGTGAGACCTATTGCGCAGGGGAATTTCAGTCTCTCTCTACAGCCCTCCAACTTCCCATACCCCAAGATCGATCTTGGATTGGGTGACGACGTCGAGGGTCTCGCCATTGAGCTCGTACGTTTCTTCTATGACGTCGAGGATTTCTGTTTGGACGATGACGCACCCCATGCTCTGAAAGCGATCTGCTTCACCAAACATCCGCTCCTCGGACTTGTGCTCGTGAATCCCGTAGGAAGTGTAGGTCTCTCCATCCTTGTACATGCGCAGGAATCGTCCTGTCGGTCCGAACGTCGTGCGATCACCCTTGATGTGCCTGGACTTCACTATCCATCGTTGATTGGGCGTTGTCGCATTGTAGGTCCGACCGATGTAGCGCACTACTCTGCGTTGCCCTGTAATCACCGGGAAGGAGGTGTACGAAGCATTGTCGCTGCGCACGAGATAGCCTTCATTTTCCTCGGTGTCGACGACCAAGCGGTCCCCCTGCATGGGCGTCCAGTCGATCAGTGCTGTGTGCACGGGTCGCGCTGGCGTAAACCAGAGGAAAGCCACGGCCGATGCGGCGAGGATACTTTGCATGAAAGTGAAACATTCTAATAACTAATGTGATTATGTCAATCATCGATTGAGCCCTTATTGGTGAGAAATAGCGATTAGGACGTGTATTTCTTGTATGAACACATTTTTTGTTCAATAATGTCACTATTCTATGGTTTTCCTCGGACCTCTACACTGCTGCTGTGCGCCATACACCCGTCCTCCTCCGTGAGTCTCTGGAGGCCCTCGCTCCTACACCTGGCATGTCTGTCTGCGATGTCACCTTAGGGCTCGCAGGACATGCAAGTGCTTTCTTGCAGGCAACCGACCCCGATGGAATTTTGATTGGCATTGACGCAGATGAGCGTAACCTCGATGCGGCTGCAGAGAAGCTTCAGCCGTACGACGGTCGTGTGCGCTACTGTCATGCGAACTTCCGTGATCTTTCTTCGTGCGTGGATGCTCCGGTGGATATCCTTTTTGCAGACCTCGGCGTCAGCTCGCCGCACTTCGATGATCCCGATCGTGGATTCAGTTTCCGTTTCGATGCTCCTTTGGATCTCCGGTTTGATCAGAGTAGGGGAGTGGACGCTGCTTCCTGGATTGCACGAGCGAAGGAGCAGGAGCTCACCAAGGCATTCGCTGTGTATGGCGAGCTTCCCTCTGCGCGCAGGCTCGCGGTCATGGTTTCTGAGCAGAAGCCTACGACGACGACAGCTCTGAAGGCTTGCGTTGAAGCGGTCTATCGATGGCGAGCACCCTCGATGCTTCCGCGTGTCTTCCAGGCAATCCGCATCGCCGTGAACGATGAACTCGGCGCTCTCGATGCCCTCCTTCATTCCATTCCTCACATCCTGAAACCCGGCGGGCGCTGTGGCATCATCTCCTACCACTCCCTAGAAGATAGGATGGTGAAGCGCGCCTTTCGCTCGCTCTGTATGGTGGAAAAAGACGAACGCACGGGACAGCCCCTCTCTGCACCCCTCTTCGCCGTCGTGAACACAAAGCCCATCATCCCTGGTCCATCGGAGGTCTCCGAAAACCCCAGATCCCGCAGCGCGAAACTGCGAGTTCTTCGGCGAGCAGAAGCCTGACATTCACGAAGCGGCCCCCCTGTGCTATCCTGCGCCTCCGTGCAGGGAAGTACGACGACCTCTTCGGCATTACCACGGAGATCTGTCAGTTTGGGGCAGATGGTGAATAAGAGTACGGCAACTCTCACAGTTGCCATCGGCGCCATCATCCTCACGCTCGCACTCCTCATTCTCTTTCACCAGAACGCAAACGCGACTAAGGGCTATACGCTACGCGCCTTAGAAAGGGACCGTCGTAACCTCCTTCTTGAGGAAGAAGTTCTCAACATGCAGATTGCCGAGGCTCAAGCGCTCCAAAAGCTGCACGAGGATCCAGTGATCTCCCTGATGCTCCCACCGCGCTTGGCGCGCTACGTCGAGGGGGAGCAGACCGTTGCGCGATCCGTGGCGGAGCTTTTCAACGACCAATAAACGTCGCGGCTAGAAATATGTATTTAAGAGACTATTTATACATAATTGGCAACCCATCCGTGACGACAGGTGCGCACCGTTTTGGTATACTTTGAGGATTTCATGCGAACGTCACGTGCTATTGGCCTGATCATCGCCGTCCTCGCGGTGGGGTCGATCGTTGCCGCGCGTCATCAGTCCGCGATCACCGCGCAAATACTTGCGGATTGTATCGACAGGCCGTACGGCTTTCCCGGCTGCCCTATGAAGAAAGCAGAGGCATCCTCCTCCTCAGTAGCACCGCTCAACTGCGGCGACGGAGTCCTCGATAGCGACGAGGAATGCGATCTCGGCAGGCATAACGGCATCACGAACTGCACGAGGAACTGCACCATCCTCTTCTGCGGCGATGGCACGGTGACCCCATACATCGGCGAGCAGTGCGAACCCGAGGGTGAGGAAGTCTACGTCATCGATCCTGACACCGGCATTTTGAGCACCGATATCCGCTTCGTCCGTAAGTCCTGCGGCACCTTCTGCGCCCCACCGGTCTGTGATGATAAGGGTTTCTGTAAGGATGGGTGCAAGTTCGCCTTCCTTGCTGCCTGTAACGCTTCATCGGTGTCATCTGACGCGCCTCAGGTTCTCGGCGCACCACGGGGGTTTCTCAGTACATCTTCCGTCAGCAGTGCATCGCAGGCGAGCGCTCATGCGGCAGCTACTTCTTCGTCCGGTCCAGAATGCGGTAATGGTGTGCGCGACGGTATCGAGGAGTGCGACGATGGCAACAGGAACGCCTTCGACGACTGCCCCAATGATTGCAACCTCGCTTCGTGCGGGGATGGTGTGCGTGAAGGTCGGGAGGAGTGTGACGACGGCAATACCAATTCCTTCGATGCGTGTCCCAGTGATTGCCGCATCGCTGTCTGCGGTGACGGCGTACGTGAGGGCACGGAGCAGTGTGACGATGGTAACTTCAACGATCGTGATGGCTGCCCAAACTCTTGCAAGATCGCGGATTGTGGTAATGGCATTCGCGAGGGTAAGGAGGAGTGCGATGACGGAAACAGTAACACGTTCGATGCCTGTCCCAATGATTGCAGACTCTCTGTCTGCGGTGACGGTGTGCGCGAAGGAAAGGAGGAGTGTGATGATGCCAACCAGAGCAATTCCGATGACTGCCCCAATGATTGCAAGCTCTCCGTCTGTGGCGATGGAGTCCGCGAAGGCGCAGAACAGTGCGACGATGGAAACCAGAATGCCACGGACGAGTGTCCCAACGACTGTAGGAATGCGGTCTGCGGCGACGGGATCAAGGAGGGCATGGAGCAGTGCGACGATGGTAACCAGAATGCCTTCGATGACTGTCCCAACGACTGCGCGTATGCGGTGTGTGGCGATGGAGCAGTTGAAGGACGCGAGGAATGCGATGATGCGAATCGTCTCGACATGGATGCATGCCCCAATACCTGTAGATTACCTGTCTGCGGCAACGGGGTCCGTGAGGCAACGGAGCAGTGCGATGACGGAAACAGGGCATCCGGAGACGGCTGTTCGTCGATGTGCGATCGCGAGACGATCTGTGGCAATGGCATCGTCGAAAAGGGCGAAGACTGCGACGATGGACCTGCGAATTCCGACGGTGCTCCCGACGCCTGTCGCAGTGATTGCCACGCTTCGTACTGCGGCGACTCGGTTGTCGACTCTTCCGAAGAGTGTGATGGTGACGATCGATGTACTGCTTCGTGCGCTCTCCGGCCATTCCTGAGCACCACAGAAGGCCTCCTCTCGGTATTCGGATCTCTCCTCTTCATTCTCGTCACTATTGCGGGGTATCTGTTCCGCTCCCGCATCATTGCATACATGAAGGGCACGAGTGCAACGGGACCTGTGTCTCTCGACGACATTCCGCTCGATGAGCTCGAAATGCCCTGGCACAACTGGGATAAGTAATGCCTGAGGCTCACTGAATGCGGCGCGGCTGCACGCTGATGGTGCTCCCTCCGGTGATATCGGTTTCGGATACCAAAACGATGTGGGCGCCTTTACCGATACATTTTGCCTTCTTGGCAGCCTCTATGCCGCGATTTGCGGATGTCTCCGGGGAGCCGGCAAATGAACTCAGGATACTTGAAACGCCATAGGAGAGTGCGAGCTGTCCCCACACGCTGCGCTGATCTGTTATGGCAATGATGGGAACGTGCGGGCGGAACTTACTGACAGCCCGCGCGCTTCTTCCGGAGTGACTCATCACAACGATGGCGTCGACGTTCAGAGAATGCGCAAGCTGGACGGCAACCTGTGCACGCGCCTCCACTTCCCCCAGGATGGGGCAGACCGTCGTCTGTTCACTGCGCAGGCGAAGCTCTGTTGCGCGAAGGATCCGATCCATGGCGTCGAGTGCTCCTGACGGGTGCCAGCCGGATGCGGTTTCTCCCGAGAGCATGGTTGCATCCGTGAGTGTGACTGCTGCATGCGAGACATCGGTGACCTCAGCGCGCGTCGGGATGGGGTGCCTGATCATGCTCTCCAGCATCTGGGTTGCGACGATCACGGGCTTTCCCAGCGCTCTGCACTCGCGCACGATGTGGTCCTGAATAGCCGGAACATCTTCAAAGGGGACTTCCGCACCGAGGTCGCCGCGAGCCACCATGATGCCATCGGCAGCATCGATGATCGATGAGAGATTGGCTACAGCTTGCCGTGTTTCAATCTTTGCAATGATCATGATCGTACTGCGCTTCTTCCGGAGAAATGCTCTGACATCCTGGATATCCTTTGCTGTTCGCACGAAGGAGATCGCAAGAATATCGATGCCCTCCTCGACTGCACAGGCGATGTCTTTCCAATCCTGTGCAGTGAATGTCGGCAGACTCAGATCTGCGCTGGGAAGATTGATGTGCCGTCGTGTACCGATAGATCCGTCCTGGAGTGCACGTGCGCGCACGAGCCCCTGCGACGACACGGACACGATCTCGAACGAGAGTTCGCCGTTGTCGATGAGGAGAGTGGTTGCCTTCCGTGCGTCTTTGCCAAAGGCAGGGTAGTCGACGCCGATGAAAGTCTCGCCGGGCTTCAGTTTTCTACGAAGGGATTCTACGCCGAAGGAAACGACGGATTCCTTTCGGATCACTATGGGTGACTTTACCGGCGACGTGCGAATCTGTGCGCAACGGATGTCGAAGAGGATTCCCAGTCCGAGTGACTCCGACGAGCGGATCCGCTGGAGTTCTTTCATCGTCTGACGCTGACCCTCAGCGCTTTCGTGTGCGAGGTTGAGACGGGCAATGTTCATTCCGTGCTCTACGAGCTCACGGAGTTGCGCAGGCTTACTCGAAGACGGCCCGATCGTGCAGACGATCTTGGTGAGCCGCTGTTGTGCTGGATCGCGCACTGACATTTCCTGGTATTTGCAAGAGGTAATTATAGAACATTTCTAAAATTTCAGCAAGTTCCACAGAGACAGCGACTTCAAAATTCATGGTAGAATATAGAGATTTAATGCAAAAAAACAAATACATCTCTGGGCTCATGATTGCGGCATGCACTGCAGTCATTCTCGTGCTCGTTGTCACGCAGGCACGCGTTGCGCTGAAGCCTCAATTACAGATTAGCTTTCACCCACCGGAAATCGCCTACGGGTATGCATTCCATAACGTGTTCATCACCGGAACGGTCTACAACAATGACGGCGTGACGCCCGTGGGGGCAAATAGAGTCGTTGCTGTGACGTTCAATGGCGGAGCGATTCGTGGTACTGGTGCTACCACCTCGACCGGGTATTACTCGATTAGCAACCTTTCCCACTCCGGTGCCGGTGTGGTCGTTACCGCGTTCCTCCAGGACATGACCGAGGACGCCGTCACCGTGACGACCCTCAGCGGAGGTGACCTTCACCAGTTTCACCTCTTTCGCAACTATCTCATCGCGCGTTCTGACTCAGGATCATTCCCTCTGACCAATACCCATCTCGACACGGGAGACAACAACGGTGACAGCGACATTGCCGCGATCTACCGGACAACAGGCACCAAGGTTGCCGCCCAGAGCGGTAAGGGCATCTTCATTCGCGCGACCGACATTTACACTCCCGGTGGCAACGTCAGTGCAGGAAGCGGCATCACCGTTGCCGGAACGTTTAGGCCCGAGAGTAACACTGTGACGCTCTCGGGAACCTGGCTCAAAAAGACCAGTGGTACCTTCACGCCAGCGACGAGCACAGTCGTTCTCAACGGCACGCATCAGACCGTTTCCGGTTCTACGACATTCAAAAATTTTACGAAGACCGTAACATCCTCGGGAGTTCTCAGTTTCCTTGCTGGATCCACACAAACGTTCACCGGGACGTTGCTGCTGAGTGGCGCTGAGGGGCAGCGACTGTTTCTCCGCTCTACAACTACTGGAACGCAGTGGAACCTCAATCCCCAGAGCACCAGAACCGTGCAGTTTCTCAATGTCCGTGACTCCCGCAACACCAACGCCACGGTCATCCAGTGTACGACGGGCTGTCTGGATGCGGGCAACGACCAAGGCTGGAACTTCGGCACGTTCTCCATCCGAGGAACCGTGTACTCCGACAAGGGATCTACGGCGATCGGTGCAAACCGCATCGTCGCTGCGTCGATGAACGGCGGGGTGCGCTCAGGATCGGCGGCGACCACTTCGACAGGCTATTACCTCATCGAGAATTTGCAGTACACAGGTGGCCTTGTGCTGTCCGTGTTCCTCGATAACGGTTCCGAGAAGGCCGCAACAACGACAATTCTCTCGTCGACAGGACTCACCGCATTTCATCTCTACAAGGATCACTTGATCGTCCGTTCCGACTCCGGAAGCGCAGCCATCACCAATACGCATCTCGCAACAGCGGATAACACTGCGGACTCTGATTTGCTTGCAGTCTTCTCCGTGGATGGTTCGTCTGCACTTGGATCAGGATCCGGGCGTACGGTGTTCGTATGGACAGGGGATACGTATCAGCCGGGGGGGCGCGTGAAGACGCACGACCTCGACGTTCGAGGCACGCTGACTCTTGGCACGAACGGTCTTGTCGCTTCGGGCTCTGTCCTCGTTTCAGGCACCATGACAACTTCGACGGGCATTCTCCTCTCCTCGGTCGACCGCGAGACACTCGCACTAACGGGAGTCACGCTGCAGACCATCACCGTGGACAATGGACTCCTCGGCTACTGGAGGCTTGATGAGGGCTCCGGAAGTATTACACGCGACAGTGGCCGATTTGCATTCTCCGGTGCGCTCTCGGGTATCGACGGCAAGAGCTCTTCAGGGTGGGTCCTTGGATCGACCGGTACGAGGCTCTTTTATAACCCCTATGCGCTTCGCTTTGACGGTACCACGGACTTCGTGAACATCGGCGACAAGATCAATATTCTCGATGGACAGGACTTCACGATGACCGCCTGGGTGAACCGCAGCAGCTTTGCAACGGAACACACTATCCTTGCGAAGAAAAATAGCAGCGGTGCTAGCAATGCTGGGTACATGCTCTGGATCGACGATGCCTCAGACAAGCTGCAGTTTGCCGCATCCGATGGCACAGATGATTATGTCCTACTCTCCACGAAGGTTTTTGGTGCTGCGGGATGGCGTCATGTGGCAGTTGTCTGGGATCAGGATTCTGCTGCAGGTACAGAGCTCTACGTTGACGGTGTTGCCGACAGCGCGACAGATACGGGAACGATCGGTAACGTCAATGATCTCAGTAATGCCCTTGCACTGCGCATTGGATCGGAGTCAGACGGAGGGATGAGCTTCGATGGAAAAATCGACGATGTGCGCATCTACCGAAGAGCACTTGGTCCAAGCGAAATCCTTTCACTTGCTCAGGGCAACAAGGCTACGGGTTCCGGAACGTATACCTTGGGTTCAGCAGTCGATATCAACGGTGACCTCCGGATCTTCGGAGGCACGATAGATGTTTCTGCCGCGAACAAAACGATCAACCTTGCTGGCAATGCCAATATCCAGGGTGGATTCACCAAGGGCAGCGGTACCGTCATTTTGGATGGAACCAATCAAACACTCAGTGGATCGACATTCTTCAATGCTTTGCGCAAAATCATTACGTCTTCAGCTACGCTCTTTCTCGACTTCACCTCTCGACAGTCTGTATCGGGCTCGCTGGTGCTCCAGGGTGCCAATAGTTCCACGAAGCTTTCGATTCGCTCGACCAAGAGCGGCTCCCTCGCGCGCCTTGTTCTCGACACGTCGGGCAATCAGACGCTCCAGTTCCTCAATGTGAAAGACAATACCGCTTCTGGAGGGGCGGTGCTCGCCTGTACGTCGTGCACAGACAGTGGAAGAACCTACAACTGGACCTTCGCATGTGGAGATGGAACGGTTTCAGTGGGCGAGGGCTGCGACGACGGAGGAACGACTGCAGGTGATGGATGCTCTGCGACTTGCACTGTGGAGACTGGCTACACCTGTACAGGAAGTCCGAGCAGCTGCTCAACGACCTGTGGCGATAGCATCATCGCCGGCAGTGAGACGTGTGACAACGGCGGCAGTAACAGTAATGCAGCTGATGCTGCATGTAGAACAGATTGCACAGCGAAGCGCTGCGGCGATGCGATCAAGGATTCAGGGGAGGGATGCGACGATGGCAATACGAACAACAACGACGACTGCCTCAATAGCTGCCTCCTCAACACCTCTGGTGGTGGTGGCAAAGGCCAAATTTCTTCATCCACGAGTTCGTTTTATAAGAGGCCCCCCCCACCGGAAGGGTGTGGAAACGGTGTCCATGAGACGGCGAAGGGTGAGGAGTGCGACAACGGCCGTTTCAATGACCTTGGCACGTGCTCGTTTGACTGCAAGCTTCGGTTCTGCGGGGACGGAGAAGTGACCATCGTTATTGGTGAGGAGTGTGAGCCAACGCCGCTTCCGGGCCCAAACGGAGAGCGAATGTACGATGTCGCTTCGTGTGGACAGGTCTGCACCGCGCCTGATGAGCAAGGTCTGGGTGGTTGCAAAGTGAATTATCTTGCTGAGTGCTCAGAGGGTGGAGTTGCTCAGTCGAGCAGTGTTTCTTCGTTCGATCCAGGATTCGCATTCCCGGATGACGACTTCATGAATCCTGTGCCTGTGCCTGAGCCCGAGGAATTTCACGCTGCGTATCAGATTCGCTGTGGAAACGGCATCATGGACCCTGGCGAGCTTTGCGATGACGGCAATATTACTGACGGTGATGGATGTAGCTCTGGCTGTATGCCCGAGGGGTACACCGTCGCTATCTGTAGTGATGGAGTCGTTGGGGAAGGCGAGGACTGTGATGACGGCAACCTCGTGAGTGGCGATGGATGCTCTGCGTTCTGTGAGATGGAGGTGATACTGCTATGTGGTAATGGCCTTCTGGACCAAGGCGAAGAGTGTGACGACGCTGAGGGCAACTCCGATAGCACGCCTGGATCCTGCCGGACGAGCTGCCGACGTGCACATTGCGGTGATGGCGTTCTGGATGCGAGCGAGGCTTGCGATGATGGTGAGCGTAATTCCGGGTCTTTGCCCGACGCGTGCAGATTGGATTGTTCGCTCCCTCGTTGCGGCGACGGCGTGCGCGATACGTCGGAGGCGTGCGACGGGAGCCTCGGTTGCAGTGTGCTCTGTATGAATGTCGTCTACTCATACGCTCGCTGTGGTGATGGCATTGTTGAGGATTCTGAGCAGTGCGATGACGCCAATCGCATTGCGGGAGACGGTTGCTCCCCGTCCTGCCGGTATGAGGTTGCCGTCGCCTCTGCATCATCCTCTTCCGCTTCCTCTTCACCTCTCCTTGATGCAGATATCGTCCTCGTCAACCCCACCGAGATTGCTGTAGCACTACGGTTTCTCGAGAGTAAGGACCCCTGCGCTCGCGTCACCGCGAGTGGGGATGATCTCGACGCGGCAACTATCAGAAAATCTGCAGAGCGTCAGCGTATCCCCATCGTGCGTTACGTAGAGCTCGCTCGGAGCCTGAAAACATCCGTTCCGGAAGGATCGTCTGTAACTGGGCAGCTCTGCACCCTGGTGAATCCTCTCAAGCCGCACGCTGCTGCTTCAGAGTTGCGTTTGCAGAGCTCCTCATCCTCCTTAGCGTTCCCGCCTGCGTACCGACCAGTCGTGGCGTACACCATTCCGCAGCATCGTCCTCCTGCGGGAGATACGGGTCCCGGTGCTATCGCCCTCGTCTGCGCTGGTGCTGCCGGAGCGGTAGGGTGGATGCGGAGGAAACAAGGGAGTGGGAGTAAGGAGTTCGATTGACCCTAATGATTGTTATGCACTTGAGATTTTAGTTTGCACAAATGTAGGTTTTTGGTAGTTTGCTTAAATGATGCAAATGTTCAGACAGATGAGTGTATTGGAGCGCATGCTATTTGTATTGTTGCTCTTTGCAGCTGGAGTTGGTTCTTGGGATTTGTTCTTTCGCTTCATACATGAGTCTCGTGTCCCATACATGGGTGATAGTAATTTTTTTATGACTGTTGGCCGCGGAATTTTAAATGGGCTGATGCCTTACAGAGATCTGATAGAGACGAAGCCGCCCGCAATCTTTTTGCTCAGCGCCGCATCGTTGTGGCTATCGGGGGATATGGTCCTCGCACATTTGGTTCAAGTCTGCGCAATCGCAGTGGTATGCGTTGCGTTGATAACGCCTGTCTGCCTGCGGACTTCTTCGTTGCCGTACAATCACTTTTTGTCCCTCTTGGCAGGAGTCGTCGTATCACTTGCCCTAATCCTCTATAGCGCCGATCGCTCAGGTGAATTCTACCCTGAATCCTTCGGTGCAGCTTTTGGCTTGCTGTACGTCTGGATCCTTCTTTCTACTCCTGCCAACGTAACTCTTTCGTGGCGCTTGGGTGCAGCACTATGTCTATTGGGTGCAATTGGATTTAAGGAACCATTTGTCTTTACCTTGCTCGCGGCAGCATTGATCCTCTGGCGAAATAGAAAAACTTTTCACCACATCTTTCTGTTTCCTCTTTTGATGGCTTCAGTGCTCGGCTCGGTTTTGCTCGCTCTTTTGGGCTGGTTTCAAGCGTACGTTTTTACATATCTCCCTTTCATGATCTGGCAGCGTCCTCAAGCTGCTAATGATCCCCTTTGGGTTCGCGGCCTATTTGCTGACCTTGTTTGGCAGGATTTTATGGCATTTTCACCATTCCTTGGCATTCTGCTGGCGCTCATCTTTTTAGGTGTTCTCTATCTCAATATTCGTAAGCAAAATGCTGTGCGGCAAAGCGTGGTACTGACAGCCATACTTTTTGCTCCCATTGCAGGAGCTTCATATGCAATTACATTTCTACACTCGAAGCCTTGGGCACAGATTTTGTTGGCCTGCTCGATCGTTGCATGGATTTGTGTGTATCTTCAGTGGCAGTCACGTGGAAAGGGTCAAGAAGGGGAGGAATACTGCTGGCGAATTTTTCGGTTGCTGCTCGCGGGGTATCTCATGATTCTAGCGCCCGGCACAGTTGCGAATTTTCTCGGTCACCACCTTGTCTTTCTCATTCCCTCATTCGCTGCACTCTTGTTCTCAATATTGGACTGGAAGTCAGATCACTCGGGTAAGTATGGATTATTTATTACAATTGCCGTCTTTGCGTCCTTCACGTTGCTCTTTCACAATCGAGTGGACTTGCGGGCACGAAGGGAAAATCTTCTTGGTAGCCAGATAATTGCAGAAGAAATTGCACAGTCAATTGATGTCTTGCTTTCGTCATGTGGGATTAACAGATACATGCATGTTGGCTCGTTTAATATTCCATATTTTGCTTTCACGTCACACTCGCCACTTGGTCCTGGTTTTTTTCAAGCAAAGTTAAATAATGGGTTGCTTCATGCATCCTTTGAGCGCAATCTCCACTCTACAGAAATACTCGTAGTGGGCTCTGAGATTCCTACACTTCGTGAAGCAGATGGTCTGTATATTCAGTCAAATTTTTCTCGGACTCCTTTTCCTTGCGCGAGACTGTGGGATCCTCCGAACGGCGTTAGTGTGTTATTTAGAGTTAGTGAATAGCAGCATATTTTTGATGTTCAAAGCTTAGAAAGCCTCCGCTGGGAGATACGGGTCCCGGTGCCATCGCCCTCGTTTGCGCTGGTGCTGCCGGAGCGGTAGGGTGGATGCGGAGAAAGCGACTATGACGTTTCTCACTACTTGCATGCATCCGGCACTTCCATCTTTTGTAGTGCCTTGTACGTCGGTTGATACGCGTTGCTTGCGCTCCACACCGTAAACCCGCAGAACCCCGCATCGTAGACGGCCTGTATCTGATCGGACATGTTCTTCTCTGTGACGCCATAGCCCTGGATCCACGGACGGATTTTGTGTGCGTGAGACTCGCCCACGAGCTCTCGGTATCCCTCGAGCGTCCTCCGTACCAGGTGGTACATGCGACTACCTTTATCCCTACTTGGATCGTAGTATGCGTGGATGGAGAACGTCGATGGGTAAGCCATCGGTGAGATGACGTCCACAATCTCGGCAAACGCAGCGATGTCTTGGCCGAGTGGTTCGAAATTCACCGGGAAGTTCCATCCGAGAATGGCGAATGTGCTGATGCCGAGACGTACGTCGCGCCCCGATGCGTCGATGACTGCGCGTGCCATGCGGAGGAACTCTGTGATGCGCTCCGCTTTTTGCGCTCCGCTCAGACCGATGGACTGCTGTGCGTACTCCGTCGGGTAACGTATGTAGTCCAGGTTGATTTCATCGATACCAGACATGACGAGATCCTCCAGGATCTCCCTGTTGTACTGCAGTGTCGTATCGTTTCCACCATCGACCCAGACGGGTCCTACGCTCCGGCCTCGCAGTGTGTGGCGGATCTGCGTCTCAGGCTTGCGCATCGCCAGTGAGGGGTCCTTGAGCGCAATGAAGCGTGCTATGACGGAGATGCCCCGTGCGTGTGCCCCTCGTACGATTGCCGGAAGATCGTACGCTTGGCGAACGAGCTTGAGCTCGTGTGCCAGTGGAGCACCTGATGCGAAGTAGACGTAGGAGCCTTTTACGTCGATTACGAGTGCTGGGTGCGGCGATGATGTGAGGCGATCCATGGTGTCTCTGAGCAAGTCTTCGTTGCCTACACTGCTGGGAGTCAGGTACACACCCTGCTCGTTTCGGGGATGTAGGGGCGCAGCTGCATGAGAAGTACCCTCTAGAACCGGAGGAGGTCCAAGCGTCCATCGTGAACTTCCGTCGATTTCTGCAAATGCAACGGCCGAGGGCTGAGGAGGTGCCTCGATCTGCATCTCGAGAATAGTAGACGGGTCTATGAGTAGTGACTCTGTAGCAATGTCGAGTCGCTGGCCCTCACTCATCGCCAGTGATGAGCGTCCAAGTCCGATAGAAGATCGTGCCTCACTCAGTAGGAGGACTACTCCTACAACGACTCCTAACGGAAAGAGCAATCGCAGCAGAGCATGGAGCTCCAGACGATGACACTGTTTGCACGCACGTTGCTCTTCTAGAGGAAGATGCAGCAGAGCAATTTTCACGCGGACGTCATTGTGTATATGGCTGGGAGTTATCATGGATGTTTACTTTTCTATATTATATTTTATAATATACTTTGAATCAACTCGTGATCTGCTACCCCCGGCCCATACTTCGCTCTTCGAGATACGCAGGGCCTCCTGCAATGCCATGGATTTCCATGAGTTTGGTGACGGTTATGGATTCTGGTACCCCCGGCAGGAATTGAACCTGCGGCCAAAAGGTTAGAAACCTTCTGCTCTATCCACTGAGCTACGGGGGCATGTATCCGTGTAGTGATAGTATGCACCGAATACGTCCAATTGAACAGGCGACCCCTTATAGCTACCCAGCCTTACATTGGCGAATATGCTATAATTATGCTATAATAGTAGTTGATGCCTCTCCAGCAAACCGTGGTGGCAAGTGCTGATTCCGACGTTGATCGCAACAGGGATTTGGCTGCTCTTTCCTATGCATGGATCATGGCGCCACTTCTCCTCATTGTCCGAAGGCACTCGCCGTTTGTGCACTTCCATGCGCGGCAGGGAACAGTGCTCTTTGTGCTGAGTCTGATCTTCCTGCTCATTCCCTACGCCAATCGCTTACTGGAGATTCCGGTCTTTCTCCTCATGGTCTGGGGATTTCTCGAGGCTGGTCAGGGTAAGCGGACTGAGCTTCCCATCGTCGGCATGCTTGCGCGGGGGTCTTTTTCTCTACGCGGATCGTGGCGACAAACGGTTGACGGTATCGTCTCCGGGAGACACTGGATCCACGCGCTATGGAACGAGCACGATCACTCTCCGGTAGGTAAGGCCCCTCCTGTAGCGCCATCTCAGCAGACGTCACCTCCTGTTCGCGATATCCCTCCGGTAGACCCGAGGCAACAACTCTAGTACCCTACCTCCGATGCCCAAGAAAAAAATCTACCGCAGGGTCATGCTCAAGCTCTCCGGTGAGGCGCTGAGCAAGGAAGGAAAAGGCCAGGGAATCAATCAATCTGTTCTTCATGGTGTTGCCAATCGCATCGGTGAGCTCACGCACAATGGTCTGCAGGTGGCTATCGTTGTAGGAGGTGGAAACATCTGGCGCTTTCGCGATACGACGGAGAGTGGCATCGAGAGAACATCGAGCGATGCGATGGGAATGCTCGCTACCATCATGAACAGTGTTGCTCTTCAGGCGGCATTGGAGTCTCTGGGGCATACCACGCGCGTACTTTCAGCAATCAACGTTCCTCAACTCGCGGAGCAGTACATCCGTCGCAGGGCGATCCGGCATCTGGAGAAGGGGAGAGTGGTCATCTGCGCTGGTGGAACGGGAAACCCCTATTTCACAACGGATTCTGCAGCTGCACTCCGCGCGCTTGAGCTCAACTGCGATGTGCTTCTTAAGGCAACGAATGTCGACGGCATCTACGATAAGGATCCTCGAACGCACAAGAGCGCGAAGCTCTACACGCGCATCGGTTATCAAGACGCTATCGAGCAGCATCTCAACGTCATGGATCAGGCGGCATTTAGCCTGTGTGCCGAGCAGAAGCTTCCTATACGCGTCTTCAACTTCGCGAAGAAGGCGGCTTTACTCCAAGCGGCGCTCGGGGGAAACGTCGGAACGCTGGTAAGCTGAACTACGGTGGGGCGCGCCCTCCGTGTTTTGCATTTGAAGCGAACACCGTTATCCTACCCTCATGCCTACAGATTCACGCATTATCCAGTTTCATCAGTCCGCCGAAAAGATCCTCAGCCATCTCCTCGCCGAGTTCAGCAAGCTTCAGACCGGGCGCGCCTCTGCCGCACTCGTCGAGTCGATCTCCGTCGAGGCGTACGGTCAACGCCAGCCGTTGAAGGCTGTTGCAGGCATCTCCATACAGGACAACAAGACCATTGTCGTTCAGGCTTGGGATCGCTCGATTCTCACCGATATCGAACGAGCGTTGCAATCTGGTGATCTCGGTGCTTCCGTCCAAAATGATGGAACCGTTATCCGCGTTATTCTTCCCCCTATGACGCAAGATCGGCGAGTGCAGCTCAGCAAAGTGGTCTCAAAGCTTTCGGAGGAAGCCCGCATAGCACTCCGTCAGCAGCGTCAGGGGTGTCATGATCTCTTGAAGCAGGAGAAGGATGAGGATGTGCGCGAAACACTTACGAAGGAGCTGCAGAAAGCCGTAGACGACGTGAACGTAAAGATTGACGCTGCTAAGAAGAGTAAGGAGGAGGAATTGATGAAAGTGTGAGGCGCTTGCCGTAGACTGTCGTCATGACGACCCCCCGTATTGCCATCGTTTCGTTCCCCGGAAATAACTGCGAGGTCGAATCCCTTCGCGCTATTTCTCAGTCTGGCATGGAGGCGCTCTTCTTCCGATGGAATGATGACCGTGCAAAACTCAAAGACGTCGATGGCTACTTCATACCCGGAGGTTTCTCCTACGAGGATCGCGGGCGATCGGGTATGGTCGCGGCACGAGATCCGCTTATGGAGTTCATCGGCCAGGAGGCAGATGCAGGGAAGGTCGTCATAGGAAACTGTAACGGTGCTCAGATTCTCATCGAGAGCGGTCTTGTACCTCTCGGGAAACATCTCGACATGTGCCTTGCCCACAACATCATTGATCGGAAGCGCATTGGCTTTATAAGCTCATGGGTCTGGATCACTCCGTCCTGCTCGCAGGAGCGCTGCGCCACATCGCACTGGTCGGGGGTGATGCACGTGCCCATCGCTCACGGTGAGGGGCGCTTCACGACACGCGACCCCGACCTTCTGGAGGAGCTCAAGCGCAATGATCAGATTGCCTTCCGCTACTGCGACGCAAACGGCTCTGTTTCTGAGGATCTGCACTGCACCCCCAATGGTGCTCTGTATGCGATTGCAGGCCTCTGCAATCCTGCCGGGAACGTCGTGGCGCTCATGCCTCACCCTGAGCGCACTCCAATTGGTTTACCGTATTTTCAGTCTCTGAAGCGTTGGATCGAGTCCCGAAGCCATCCTGCGATTTCGCAAAAGCCGCTCAGAGCGGCAGGCGCAGCATTGCCATTGAACGACGCCGCACCTGCTGAAATCGAGCTCTTCATCGATACCGTTATCACAAACAACGAGGAGCGCACCGTGGAGGCGGCTGCTCGGGAAGTCGAGCCTTCGATCCGCATTAAGCAGCTGCGGTACATTCCGCTCAAAGGAGACCCCGCTGCGTATCTCCGTCACGTTGCAAGCTTCAATCCTAATAAGGAAATCGCCTACGTTCGCCGAAGAGGAATGCTCACCCGCTGGAATCCCGATGCGAAGCGCGAGGAGCCCTCGTTGTCGACGCTGCTGAGTGGGCTTGCGCTCGTGCGTCGCGATGAGCCCTTCGAGGGAGAGGAGGACCCGGGAACCTGCTATGTCCTCTCAGGAATCGATGCGACGCGTCCTCTCTCTCCAACGCTCCTCGGAGTCTTATGCAATCCGCATGCGTCGACGCTCGTGCGCATCGTCGCGTAGCGAATATCCTGACTGCTTGAGCTTGCGAATGGCGGACTTCAGGATGTAGAGCGCCTCCTTCCTTGTGGCAACGAGAACATTCATGACGTTCTCCAGGCGGTAGCAGAATCCGTCGCCGTGCCCGGAGAACATCAGCCAGCAGACAGCTTCCGCATGCGTCATATTGGCTCTCCGCGGGATTGCTCTGTAGGGATCGCTGGACATCCCTGGCGGGGCGCACAGCTCGTTTCTAGGTGCGATCATTAGCTCATATTCGAACTCCGACCATACACTTCTGTCAATGTCTTCTGTACCCTGCTGCCGTGCGTCGTCGGATCATCCTCGTTGCCTGGAATATCCGTTCGCTGTGGAATATCGGCGCGCTTTTTCGAAGCGCTGACTGCTTTGCCGTGGAGAAGGTCGTCCTCGCTGGCTACACCGCGTGTCCGCCGCGCAGAGAGATTTCCAAGACGGCTCTCGGTGCGGAGGAGTGGATTTCCTGGGAGCAGTGCAGCGATCCAGAGGAGGCGATGCGCGCGCTTGCAGCAGACCACTGGAGGATCATCGCACTCGAGCAGACGCCGCGCTCCGTACCGATCGGCGACTACGCTCCTCCTGAGAAGTGCTGCCTCATCGTCGGGCACGAGATCCTCGGTGTCTCAGGACACATGCTGTCGCTCTGCAATGATGTGGTGGCGATCCCCATGCACGGAAGGAAACACTCCCTCAATGTATCTGTCGCGGCGGGCATAGCACTCGAGCATCTGCGCAGTGCGCTCTAGCGCTTGCGAGCACTGACGGTGACCCGCTCGCAGTTGCGTTGAATGTGTACTCGGATTTTGCCAATGACTACGGCAGCAGTCTCGGGAGCTTCGATCGATGGGTAAAATGTTACTTTTGACGAAATCGGCGGTTCGAGGACTGCTGTGCCGAACGTGCTCCCACGCATGTAAGCGATAAGGCCGTTGATGGCCTGAAGCTGATCTTCCCGAAGACAACTGAGGTAATCACAGGATCGATGGAGGTACACAATTTCTAGTTTGGAGTGTTCCATGGTGCTAAAAAAAGACTCCTACCGCAGGGGAGGAGACGAAGTACATACGTGAATTCTCCTACCTCTGGGAGGCGGCTGCAGCGGCTGCGGCAGCGACGGAGACGAAGATCACGTTTCTACAGTACGTGTATCTACGGGGTAGTGCAAGTTATGCTTTTTCCACGACGACCTTGCCATCCTTCACACCAATCCTCACGACATCCCCTGAGGTAATCTTTCCTTCAATGATCTGCAGAGAAAGCTCGTCGAGAATCTCCGACTGCAGAAGGCGCTTCAGAGGGCGTGCGCCGAATGCAGGATCGTACCCCTCCTCAGCGATGTGGCTTAGGGCCTTCGGTGAGACGTCAATGCGGATGTTTTTCTGCGCAAGCCGCTGCTCGATGCGTTTGAGCTCTAGATTCACGATTGCGGCAATTTCCTTCTGCGTGAGAGGGTCGAACACGACGATGTCGTCGATGCGATTGAGGAACTCCGGTCGGAAGGTAGTGCGCAGAAGCTTCTGCACTTCTCCCTTAGGCGAGAAGACCGCCGAGAGGATGCCCTCCTCGGCCTTGGCCTTCCTCTCTTCCGCAAAGCGCATGATGATATCGCTTCCGAGATTACTCGTCATGATGATGACGGTGTTGCGGAAATCCACTGTTCGCCCCTTGCCGTCCGTAAGACGTCCTTCATCGAGGAGTTGTAGGAGTGTGTTGAAGATTTCAGGGTGAGCCTTTTCGATCTCGTCGAGCAGGATCACCGCGTATGGGTGCCTGCGCACAGCTTCCGTGAGCTGTCCTCCTTCCTCGTACCCAACGTATCCTGGGGGTGCTCCGAGGAGCCTCGCGATAGCGTGCTTTTCTCCGTACTCCGACATATCGATGCGAGCCATCAGACGTTCGTCATTGAAGAGGAATGCCGCGAGCGCCTTACTCACCTCGGTCTTTCCCACGCCTGTGGGCCCGAGGAAGAGAAACGTGCCGATAGGACGGCCTTCCTCCTGGATGCCCGCTCTGTTCCTGCGCACGGCATTGGCAATGGCGGAGAGCGCACGGGTTTGCCCAATGACGCGCTTGCCGAGCTCGGCTTCGAGGTGAGTGAGCTTCTCGCTCTCTTCAGAAAGGAGGCGCGCAGTGGGTATCCCCGTCCACCGTGCAACGACTTTGGCGATATCTTCCTCGGTCACCTCTTCCTTGAGTATCCCGCCGCTTTTCTGTAGCGTAGCAAGCTTCCTCTGCGCCTGTGCAATGGCTTTCTCGGCCTCGGGAATCTTTCCATAGCGAATTTCCGCAACGCGGGCGAGGTTGCCCTGCCGCTCTGCCGACTGTGCTTCAGCCTTGAGAGCATCAATTGTTTTTCCCGATTCCTTGATCACGGTGACGACTTCGCGCTCGCTCTTCCATTGCCGTTCAAGGGTTTTCTGCTGATCAGAAAGGCCGGAAAGCTCGCATTCAATATCCTTGAGCCTCCTTGCAGAGACGTCATCCTTCTCCTTCTTTAGGGCTTCGCGCTCCACAGTACGCTCTCGCATGAGACGCTCGATGCGATCGAGCTCACCAGGCTTACTGTCCATGTCGATTCTGAGCGTCGACGCCGCCTCATCCATGAGGTCGATTGCCTTGTCGGGTAGGTAGCGGTCGCTGATGTAGCGATCGGAAAGCTGGACTGCAGCAACTACTGCCGCATCAGCAATCCGTACGCCGTGATGCACTTCATACTTTTCCTTGATCCCGCGGAGGATGGAGATCGCATCCTTGGTGGATGGGGGATCGACCATGACTGGCTGAAACCTGCGTTCGAGTGCCGCGTCTTTTTCGATGTGCAGGCGGTACTCCTTCACGGTCGTCGCGCCGATCGTCCTCAGCCTGCCACGCGCAAGTGCGGGCTTGAGCAGATTTCCGGCATCCACAGCACCCTCGGCTCCACCTGCGCCGACGATCGTATGGAGTTCATCAATGAAGAGGATGATCTCTCCGTCACTGCCTTCGACTTCGCGAATGAGCGCCTTCAGGCGATCTTCGAACTCTCCGCGAAACTTGCTGCCCGCGAGCATAGCTCCGAGATCGAGGGTGAGCAGACGCTTGCTCTTCATGCTATCGGGAACATCGCCGTCGACAATCTTCTTGCCGAGTCCCTCCACGATTGCGGTTTTTCCGGTTCCAGGCTCGCCGACGAGGACAGGATTATTTTTTGTTCTTCGAGAAAGAATCTGCAGTACTCTGCGTATCTCGTCATTCCTGCCGATCACAGGATCGATCTTGCCTTGTCGCGCAAGCGCTGTGACGTCGACGCAGTACTTCTGCAGCACATTCGCTGTAGGATCCTGATCCTGCTCTGTGGCGTGGGAGGAGTCCATTATCACTCTATAGTGTAGAGTGATAGCATGCACAATGCAAGTCCTCGACGGTTCTCTCGACCTTGCTACTATTTCCCCGTGCCCATCGAGCTCACTCCCACACAGCTACAGCTTGCGACCACGCTTTCAAAGCATGCACAGGATGCCTGTGATCTTGTGGGCCTGAAGCATCAGAAGTGCGATCCGCAGCATTTCTACCTTACCGTGCTCAGGTACTACGGTCGTGTGCAGGGTATGACTGCAGAGATGGATCGGTGCATCGAGTGGTGTATGAGTAAAGGGAAGCTCGTCTTCACAGCGCAGCGCTTCGGTAAGTGGTGTGCGAACAAGGTAAAGTGGGACAAGGAGGACGAACTCAAAAAGCAAAATGCTGCCTCTATGGAAAAGGAAAAAGCCTTCGCGCGACATCCGGTGTAGTGGATTGAGATTGGTACCTGAGCTCTAGCTCTGAGCCTAATGCATCTGTAGACTTGGATAAATTGGGGCGTAGCCCTGCCTGCCGGTAGGCAGGCCTGCCTACCGTAGGTAGGTCAGTTGGATCGAGTACGCCGCAGGCGTACGAGTCATACGATAAGCGCCTGCGCTCTAGCCCAAAACGTTTTGCATCGGTACGCTGACATCATCGGGGCGTAGCTCAGTTGGATCGAGTACGCCGCAGGCGTACGAGTCATACGATAAGCGCCTGCGCTCTAGCCCAAAACGTTTTGCATCGGTACGCTGACATCATCGGGGCGTAGCTCAGTTGGATCGAGTACGCCGCAGGCGTACGAGTCATACGATAAGCGCCTGCGCTCTAGCCCAAAACGTTTTGCATCGGTACGCTGACATCATCGGGGCGTAGCTCAGTTGGCTAGAGCGCCTGGTTTGGGACCAGGAGGCCGCGAGTTCGAGTCCCGCCGCCCCGACCATTCCCAACATTAGTCCGATTCCTTCTCCAGTTGTCTGCGAGCTCTCTTTACGCTGCGAGCGGCGTCTTGAATGATGGATCGTCGTGAATGAGGATCTTGGAGCTTCGATGCGCTCTGCTGGCGCGTGAGGACGCTCCTTTTCTTCGTCTTCAGGAGTGCCTCGCGCTTGCGATTGCTTGCTTCCATGCGCATCCAGAAGTTCTGATCCATGCGCTGCATGTCTGCATCTACGCGCTCTTGATGCTCCACCTCTTTGCGCTTTGTCGAGAGGCAGCGTCGGTACAGAAAGAGATGCGATCCTCGGGTGGGCACTTCTGAGTAACCGAGTTCTGTAAGGCAATCGCTAGAGGCCTCTGGACTGAGCGCAACAGCAACAAGGAGGGATGCAATGGTCAGCATAGAACGTAGTGTAAACCCTCGTAGCACTCCCGCAAAGGGGAGATTTTCGTAGCAGCCTTCTGCAGCAATGCTATTCTCTGGACATGCGCAGATCAGCCCTCCTCGTCGCCCTTCTCGTCCTTACAGGATGCAGTGCATCATCGGACCCTCTACCGGGATCTGAGAGGGATTACCCCCAGGTTGATATCCCTGGATTCTCTGTCCCGGGCAAGTCCATCAATGTGCAGACAGAGGACGTCTTGCTCTTTAACTACGCAACGGAGGATGCCACGTCTGCCGACCTCGTTCGCCTAGCAGATGATGGCCGCCGAATAGGGGGTATGGAGCTGCCGTGGTCGCGCGAGTCTGCCGTGCATATCTTTGCTACAGGTCGTCAGATTGCGGTGTACGTCGGGTCGACCGTTGCCGTGCTCAATGCACTGCTTACTGAAGGTGGTGAGCAGATCGTCGGCGATCCGCTCCCGAAGGGCGTGGAGCTCCCTGCGTCGTCTGCATCGTCGTCTTCGGCTTCCTGAGGGCCTTTCTCCCGCGCAAATGCTTCCTGACAGGGCTATACTTTGAGTGTGGAAAAGCTCGTACTCACGACACCACTCTCGGCAGTACTGCGCACGACGAAGGACCATCTCGCTGCGCTTTCGGAGATGGGCATACAGACTGTCGAGCAAATGGTCCTCTACCTCCCGCGCGCGCATGAGGACCTCTCGCAGATGCAGACCCTCATGACGGCTCCGCTCGATACTAAGGTCACCGTGCGCGGATCACTCTCCGCACTGAAGCTGGTGCGCCTCCGGAGCCACAAGGTTATGGTGCAGGCGCTCTTCACTGACCACGATGGAGCAGTTGCTCACGTTGTATGGTTCAATCAGCCCCACATCATGCGCATGGTGAAGGATGGGGATGAGGTCGTCCTCACGGGCAAGATCACGGAGTCGAGTTACAAGCTCACGATGAGCAGTCCCCAGTTTGAGGTCGCAGGCAGGAGGCCTCTCGTGCACTCCGGCCGACTCGTGCCGATCTATCCGCAGCATGCCCTCATCAACACCAAGTGGCTTCGAGAGAAGATGGCGCTTCTCCAAAGTGCGATTGCTCTTTTGCCAGAGACACTTCCCTCTGATGTTCTTCACGATGAAAAGCTGCTGGATCGCGCTTCGACGATTCGCGCGTTGCACTTTCCAGAGAAAGCGCAAGACGTGCAGCGCGCTCTCGATCGCATGGCATTCGAGGAAATGTTTGCCCTTCAGCGTGATGCACTGGAGCGCAAAGCTGAGATGAAGCGCCATCGCAGCGATCGTATCCGCGTACCGATGGATGCACCGCTCATTCGCGCACTCTTTGCTTCTCTCAAGTACACCCCGACCAATAGCCAGAAGATCGCCATCTACGAGATCCTCAGAGATATGGAGAACGATGAGCCGATGTCGAGGCTCCTCGAAGGAGACGTGGGATCAGGTAAAACCCTGGTGGCTACCGCAGTCATGGCCAACGTCATCCATCATGGCGGGCAGTGCGCGATGATGGTACCCACGGAAGTTCTCGCGAGGCAGCATAGTGACAGCATCGGCAGACTCCTCATCGGATTTTGGAACTATCTTCAAAAGAAATCTCCTGAGGATACGGATACCTCTGCTCTTTCCCAGACGCTCCTTCGTCCCCCTCGCATTGCGCTTCTGACGGGCTCGACGCCTTTGCGTGATGCAGAGGAGATTCGTCGTGGGCTTGCCTCAGGGACAGTCGATCTTGTCATCGGCACCCATGCGCTCATCGAAGAGGCTGTGCAGTTTCACGATCTCCGCCTCGTCATCGTCGACGAGCAGCACCGCTTCGGCGTAGCGCAGCGCAAAGCGCTCGCGGAGAAGGGGAGTCCGCACTTCCTCGCGATGACCGCAACTCCCATCCCGCGCACCCTCGCCCTCACTGCGTACGGCCATCACGATCTCTCAGTCCTCCTCGAGAAGCCCGGCAATCGCAAGGAGATCGAGACCAAGGTCGTCTCTCCGGCAGATCGCACCGTTGTCGAGCGCTTCATTGATCACCAGATCACCGAGGGGCGGCAGGTGTTCGTCATTTGTCCGCTCATCACCCAGTCCTCTGCAGAGGGCATGGAGGAGGTGCGCTCTGTCGAGCGCGAAGCACAGCGTCTGAAGGAAGCATTTCCCCGAAGGATTATCTCTGCGCTGCATGGCCGCCTCACCTCTATAGAGAAGGAGCAGATCATGAAGGACTTTAAAGCTCTGAAGAGTCAGATCCTCGTCTCCACATCCGTCATCGAGGTAGGCATCGATGTCCCGAATTCTACAATCATCTGCATCGAAGGTGCTGAGCGCTTCGGCCTTGCCCAGCTTCACCAGTTCCGCGGTCGCGTGGGGAGATCCGATCATCAAAGCCACTGTTTTCTCTTCACCTCAACTCCCGAGCAGGCGCGCTCCCCCCGTCTCAAGGCCATGGAGGAGCACCGCAGCGGCTTTCTGCTTGCCGAGATCGATCTGAAGCTTCGAGGGCCGGGGGAGCTCTTTGGGCTGCGGCAAAGCGGGGTACCCGAGAGTGCCCTGGGAATGCTTCTCAACCCCGAAATCGTCGTCCGTGCGCGTAGGGCCGCAGAGAAATTTTTGGGGAAATGCGAAGCGAGTCGTACTTGACACTAGTTCTAGCAGAATTATGATCGCTTCGTGGTCAGCTACAGAAGCATGATGATGGCGATGATGATGCCCCCTCTGCGAGGTGGGTGTAGCTGCTGATCACGTCTGAACTTTGCTACCAACCCTCGCACACTGCGGGGGTTTTCTTTATACTTTCCCACTTCTTGTCCCATGGCACTCTCATCCCTCTTTAGATCAAAACCTCAGGAGCCCAAGCGTAGCTATTACTTCTCAGATACCTACGGAGGTCCTTTGGATCCGACAGAGCGTCCGGATGCCGATGCCCTTATCTGCACGGATTTTCGTTCGCGCCCAACGTCACCGCTGCATCGGGAATTCGACACCTTCGGGCAGGAGCGCGTAACGCGTCACCTCTTGCGACTCATTGTTGAACACAGTGATCGCATCGATCGCTGCGCATATCTCTCGCGATCAGAGAAGAAGGCCAGTCGATCACTGGGTACCGGTGTACTCATCAACGCTGCTCCTCGTACAGACCATAGTAATGGCGCGGAATTTCACGTCGCGCAGCTGCGAAACAACCTGCGTGTCGTATGCACAGGTCTCGAGCCGCTAGCATCCGTTCGAGACAGTGTTGAATCCGTGAAGCGTATTCCCAATGAATCCAATGGGCTCTGGCCAGATGGCGAGCAGTTTCGTTCCAGCTATGCACCAGCACTCCTCAATCCTCAGAGGGAAAAGGATGTCGTACTCCATCCTGTCGACCTCAATGCGATTCCAACCGTGGATCCTGAAGCTTGGGAGGTCGCCTACATTGATCGCTTCGGAAACATCATTACGAGCACACGCGATGTCACTCGCAAGCTGTTTGATCTTCAGGTTATGCAGACACATCAATCGGGTTTTCGACTTCATTTCGGTAAAACTGCGGTAGACGGACTCGTTCTTGGACAGACGCTCGGAAGTGCAGATCCTGGAAGCCTCGTCGTCTACGGCAATGGAAACATCGACTTCGTCCGAAAGTGGGATGCGCGGGACACCGCTCAGGACAAGATCGCTCGATCCGCCTACCATCAGTTTGGCAGACCAGTAGTTGGAACGCGGATTACTACAGAACCGATTAGCCGTTCCGGATCATAGCAGCGCTGATTGCCGTGAAATGCCGTTGTGTTTACAGAGGGTTTTGCTATGATCCTATAGCATTCCCATTTATCTATGGCCGATCAACCCACCCCCCCTACACCACCACGCCCCGGAGATCCTGTTCCTACAGGAGGACTCGATCCTTCACAGGTGTTTGCCTCACCCCCTCAGCCTCCAGCGCAGCAGGGAGCGCAAGGCGCTCAGGGAGCTCAGGCGAGTGGTCAGCAGGGTGGAGCAAATCCGCCACCTCCTCCGCAGGATATGGGGCCTCCGCCTCCGCCTGTAGGTGTCACGGCGACCAAGGAGATGGGCTACGATGACGAGGATCTCAAAATCCTCGGTCAGGTTGGCAACTATCGCTTCGGAAGCATTGCAACGGCACTCAACAACGACAAAGTTGTCGTTCCAGCGCATACGGAGACGAAGTTTGACGAGCAGAAGTTCTTGACGCTCCTTCGAGGGAGCATTTCGCTTACGAGAGACGAGAAGTGGAGGATCATCCAGGCGATTCCGAAGCTCTCACAGTTCCAGATCGACGAACTCCAGAAGATCCTCGAGGAGGAGAAGCGCAAGTTTTCAGAGCTCTCCCCCAAGCATCTCCTGCAATTGCAGCGGCTTGAGCAGAAGCACTGCGAGGATTGGAAGGATTTACAGGCTGTTGTGGTGCAACAGGGTGCCCGGCAGGAAGAACAGGCTCAGGCGGATGCTATTCGCAAGCAGCTGGGGATCTAGAGGCCTATGCTACGTTTGTCCTGTACAAGAGGAAGAGTGCGAGACCGCATACACCAAGGAAACAACCTTTGAGGGGCCCCTTGCCCCATGTGTTGTGGGCGCTTTGGAGAATGAGGAAGAGGAAGGCTGCGAGGGTGAAGCTCAAGACAAGCGGCGAGAGCAGAAGGGCTTCGACGTAGGGAATGGCAAACGGTAGAGGGCGGCTACGCACGTACCATCCCAGTGCGTACACTACTGCGTAGTAGGCGAGGAGCCAACCGGCGTAGAGCCGCAGGGTTGCAGCGATCGGCAGGTAGACGCGCGGAGTGGACGGATCATCTAAGGACGGCTGATGCGCTGTATCGTCCCCACCAGGCGGCGCGGAAGCAGACTCGCCGGCATTGGCAAAGGTCACGTGTTCCATGGAGATCAAAGTGGACGCAGGTGATCGGTCATGTAGCGTACCGCTTCCTGCAGAAGCAGATCCGCCTCGATGACGAAGTGCCTACCCTGTGTCCATGAGCGGTAGCCACGGACTTTACCGCCCTCTGTCCTCACTTCACGATCCTTTGCTATGGAACCCAAGTCACCGCCGACAAGATCAACGGTGATGAGTCCTGTACCCTTCGTAGAAAAATCCTCAGGGTGCACCTCCAGGTGCCACAGTGTCTCGCTCGTATTGCCAAACGAAACGTACCACCAGTTCTTATGGATAGGGACGCAGAAGCCCATGTGCTCCGTGCAATAGAGCTGCGTCCATCGTGCAGCAGCTATATCCTCCTTGGCCATGCGCTGGAGTAGTGCCGTCTGATCTGGGGAAGCAGAGGACAATACCGATGACGTAGACTCCTGAGACGACGAGCTTAGCTGCGAAGATATCGTTGACGATGGTGCAGAGGAAACAGCCTGCAGAGAGCTCGACTGCTGCAGGCTCGATGACGTAAGCGAGGACGTAAGTGATGATACAGAGGATGCGAGACTCGCTTGTGCACTCGAGGTTGGTTCGACGAGGGGACTCAGAGCTGTGAGCTGCTCTACCCGCATGATAATGCCGCCTGCTTCTTCGGTGGGCCTCAGAGCCCCCGTTACTTCGACATCGGCGCTCAGAAATGCATTGAGATCGATGAGCGTGCTTTCGAGGATTACCATGCGACCGTCGCCAAGAGCAAGGGCATGCGTGCCCTGCTGGTAGATACTCATACCGAGAGGCTCAACTCTGCCGCGATAACTGACATTACGCGTCTCCTCAAAGACCTCGGGCACGCTACTACTACTGACACCTTGCGCTGGGGTTTCATCCGATGTGGGCTTTGCTACACCGCAAGCACTCAGTGCAGGGAACAAAAGAAAGCCGAGCGCGATTACTCTACGTTGCACGTACGTATCATAGCCGAGGGCACATACCAAAACAACGGCGGCGAGACTGCCGCCGTTGTTGAGGAATCGCGTTATTTGAGCATTTCGTCGATGATTGTCTGGAAGGCTGAGAAGGGTTGGGCACCTGAAACGACCCTGCTGTCCTTCGTCTTGTTGTTCAAGATGATAGTGCCTGGCGTACCGTTCACGCCTGCAGCGGAACCCTCGATCATATCGCTGGCGACGCGTGATGCGAACTTGCCACTGTTTAGACACTCTGTGAACTTCGCTTCATTCAGGCCAATCGCCTCTGCGTAGGAGGCAAACTGTGCGGTATCAGCTCCTTTCTCCATGATCATGTCGGTCATGGACCAGAACCCGTCATTTCCACCAACGTCCGCAGCACACTCAGCGGCCTCAGCGGCCTTCTGTGCGTTGGGGTGGAAGGGGAGCGGGTAGTGACGGTACACCCAGTTCAAGTCATCGGGGTTGGTGTCGATGGCCTGCTGCATGGTGGGGTGGTGTCTGGAGCTGAACGGACACTCGAAGTCGGAGTACTCAATGAGCGAAAGCTTCGCCTTCGGATTGCCACGAATGTGATCTACCTCTGGGTCCACGGGCTTTACGTCACCAGCTGGTGGAGCTTCGGGGGCCGATGGGGCGCTGGGGACAGACGGAGGAGTCGGAGCTGCTGGCGATGGCATAGCGCCACTACCGGAGCCGAGCATGTAGCCGACGATGACGCCAATAAGGCCCATACTGACGGCGAACCAGGGATTTTGCGATGAAGATTCTGATGGGGACATGGGAGTTAGAAAAAAGAGATAAAGAGAAAAAGCTCTTTGCTATTCCAGGGCTATGACCGAAGCAATCATGCGTCTGCTGTAGGGATAGGGATCGTCTCTGTCTCTCGGTACTGGCGCTGACTGGTCTGCTATCGCATCCTGCACAGAAGCGATCTTCGCAGACACGATGATGGCGTCGACAATGAGGGGGGTGGGGGCGTGCAGGGCCGTAGCGTGAAGGGTAGTGCAGGAGTCTCCCGAGCATGTGTGCTGATTCGATGCAGACGCCTGCTGCGTCTCGGCTGCGATCGCTGGGGTGCTCATCATGCACAGGGGCGACCGTACGTCGGGAGACATGTTGTACGCTCTAGTTTCTGCTCCGCTGAACTCTGCTGCGAGGATGGCTGTTGAGCTGAGCAACGTTCCTCCGCAGAGGGAAATGTGCGAACTCACCACCAAAACACCGACGATCAATCGCTGCAGCATGCGTGCGTATTGTAGCACCCTCTGAGAAACTGCAAAGACTCAGCGAGCGTCCGTTGGCGCTGTGTACTTGTAGACCACGCTCCGAGGCAGCCCCTTGTACGTCGAGAGAATCGGAGAGCGCTCCGCAACTCCATCGGGCCGTCTGATCTCTCGCACCCAGCCGATTTCCCGCATTCGCAGCTTCTTGCCTGCGGCTCGGAAGTCCTCTGGCTCAGCCCCCGAGAAAAACGGTCCCTCCATGGAAACGGATCGCCCGTCATTCCTTCCATAGATGTACACGTGGGCGTCATCACCCTCACTCAGAGCCTGGATGAGCATCGGTGCGCCGGTGTCGTTGGTAAACTTCAGATCCTGTTGTCCGTAGTACACGGTCGCATCGAGCCCCACCCCCCCTTTCTCGTAGTAGCTCACATACATGCTGTGGCTTCTGCGCGCTCCAATCGGGAGGCCTGCCTGCAGAATCGCCCTAAACACCGTTGTCGAGACCTGGCAAATTCCTCCGCCGGGCTCCATGATGAGCTCTCCCGCACTGATGACCTTCGCAAGCTTCCATCCGCGTCTCTCGCTTACAGGCCCGCCGAGCGTTGCGTTGAAGGAAAATTCCGCTCCTGCAGGTACAATGATATTGTGCACGTGATCGTGCAGGGCTTTGCGGACGTTGTAGACACGTCCCGCCGGAGATCCGGCGAAGTTGGAGTAGCCCTCGCCGATGAGGCTGAAGTCCTTCATGTCATACCCTGATGTGTTGCTGATGCCACCGGGTGTCGGAGTTGCCTGAATATGGACAATGGGATAGCCCTCCCCCAGAGCGGCAGCAATGGAGAGTGCGGCGCGTGCTCTGTCGACGACGTGGCCAGGTTTTGCAACTCTGTCAGTGGTAGCTCTGAGGATGCCTTTGTCGTCGCGAACTTCCCGTAGCTCTGCGTCTACCGGTGCAGCAGGTTCTGGCATCTCTCCCCGGGCGATCGTTTCGAGGATTTCCCCACTGTCGATCGCTGTCACCACGCGTCCACCGCTTGCACGGGTGCCTACCCATAGTGGGTAGTGCTGCGGGCTCACGTTCCACGTGGTATGCAGTGAACCCTCGTCGTCGGAAATCTCTACGCTCAGGGTGCGGGTAAAGAGGGTACTGCGAAGCTCTACTGCCGAGACGACATCCTCCAAAGGTGCTGCCAGCCCTCGTGCGTGCAAGCGCTTACGCAAACGGAGAGCCACGCGGTTGCTTGGCAGGGAGAGATCGAGACTCTGCTCGGTGTGTGATTGTGTGAGAATCAGAGACGACCCGAGCATGAATGCCATCGGGTTGTTTCTTGAGGAAGTGTCATGGGTTGCTCGTCTCGAAAGCAGAATACATAACGTTATTCCACATACTGCAAGTATACGTGCATGGCGCTTTTCTCGAGTATTCATATTGGTGTTATTGTTATTATACTATATTTTACAAAAATATCAAATACTCATTCCTCCCTCTTCTTAGGGGGGCGCTGACTACTTCTTTTGCGAGCTCGATCCGATGGCGACGATCAGGAGAAGCGCTGACAGAAACACGGTCACATTGACGATAAACATCGATGCAAAGTGTCGAGCGATCGTTATCTGATCTATCGCGATGAAGACATCGGCAAGCTTATCCATACTCACATTGCGGCCGGCAAGCTCCCGCACCTGCATGGGTCTACTGTGAATCTGCAGCTGCCCAACGAGGGTGAGGACGGCTATAAGGACAACGCTGCAGACGGCAATGATCGGTGCATACCGCTGGTTGGCCGCCGCTCCTGAAAGGTATTTCCAAAGCCCGCGCATGGCGCAAGGCTAATTGTCTGTCACTGCTAATGCAAGTCGGACTAGCGCGTCGGGGTCTTAAGGACATTGAGACGCTCCGCCTTTCGCACGATCAATCTCCTGCTTGGGCGGTTTGCCATGCGCTCAACGGGGCGAACAGAAGATGCTCGGTCGATGCCTTCGGAGACGCGGGGGAACACATCCCAGTCGTTGGTGCGTACAGCTCTGCGGTGCGCTGCTGTGAGCATACGACGCACTCTCCTATTTTGTGCTGCAAATACCGTAGGATTGAGAGGCTCAGACCAGAGATTCCTCCAGGAGCTATATTCCTGTGCCATGCGTTCCTGATAGCGCTTCTGCTCACCTGCAAAGGGGTACTGAGAATCAGCAGACTGCGTCCACTCGAGGTCCGCACCGTGACGGATGATCGATGCCTCAGGTTCCATCGCTGGGGCAGAAACGGCGAATGCCGCTGGGGAGATCGTGAGAGCGAGGAGACTCGACGCAATGACCAGACGCATGGAGTTTTGGGGGAGGGTGGGGGCATAGCGTATCTCTCCCTGACAAATTGTAAAGTTCAATCGACGGGTAATGGGGGAGGGGGAGCTGAAGGGACCCAACTTCGCCCTGGGCTACTCCGGGCAGGCTTAAACCCTCGGCCTCCGCAATGCGAAGGGACGCTTCGCGTCCTGGCGGCGATTTCTTTGATGATAGAGCGCTCGCATTCGCTTCTTCCATTTGAGATTTGGTGGAGCTGAAGGGACTTAAACCCTCGGCCTCCGCAATGCGAATGCGGCGCTCTATCAGCTGAGCTACAGCCCCACGCTGTAAATATAGAGAATGAATGACAGGGGATCGAGCGCAACCTTTTCATTTTGCGCCTCGTGCAAGCACTCGGCGGCCAGCTGAGCTACAGCCCCACTTTGTCATTATCAATAGTTCATTTTTAATTTTCAATGCGATTGCTCTGTAATAGAATAGATGCGTGGCCCGGTAGCTCAGTTGGTAGAGCACTCGCCTGAAGAGCGAGGTGTCACCAGTTCGATCCTGGTCTGGGCCACCACTTAGAGGTACGTGTCTACTCTGTATGTCCCGATGTACACGCGCTTGGCGCCATCTCTGAGAGCGCGCTGGATTTCTTTGTGGAGGCCAATTTTCTGTAGGACATCGTTGAAGCGCTCCCTGCCTCCTTCTGCATGGAAATCCGTCATTGCGGTGAACTGCTGAAGGCGCTCGCCAGAGACATGCAGCTCATCGCCGCTGCGCTTCACGGTGTAGGCGTTCATGCGACGGGTATCGGATCCTGGTCGGAGAGTGGGAAGAACTTCAGTCTCCGGGGCTTCCTCGGTGAGCTCACTTTGCTTCTGCGATGCTCTCTGTGCAAAGACTACGCTGAGAAGTGAGCGCAGAAGTTTGTCGACGTCTTTGCCCGTAGCCGAAGAGATGCAGTGCTCCACGGGGACTGATGCGGCCTGCAACTCTGTAGTGATTGCTGCAAGATCATCCATCGTGAGATCGCACTTGCTGATTGCCACAATCTCCGGCTTGCCGGCGAGGGTGGGGGAGTAGGCCTGAAGCTCGTGGCGAATAGCGCGGTAGTCCTCCTGAAGAATCTGTACATCGATGGATCCATCCGGCTGGAGAGCTCGTGACAGATCGAGAAGGTGCAGCAGTACGCCACAGCGCTCGATGTGCCGGAGGAATGCATGACCGAGACCCTTCCCCTCACTTGCGCCCTCGATGAGCCCCGGGACGTCGCAGAGGACGATGCTGCGATCGTCGATGGTCGTCACGCCGAGATTGGGCACGAGTGTTGTGAAGGCGTAGTCAGCGATCTTTGGGCGTGCGGCCGATACCGATGCGATGAAGGTGGACTTTCCGACGTTGGGAAATCCGATGATCCCCACGTCGGCAACCAGCTTGAGCTCAAGGCGAAGAGCGAGCTTTTGGCCGGGTTCTCCCACTTCGGCGAAGTCGGGCGCCTGCCTTGTGGAGCTCACAAAGTGGGCATTGCCGTAGCCTCCACGTCCGCCACGCGCGGCAACCAGGCGATCCCCGTGGCGTCGTAGATCAGAGAGCAAAGCTTCCGGAGTGATGACCTGGGTTCCCGGCGGCACAAGCAACACAAGATCCTCTCCGTTCTTGCCACCACGATTATTGCCAGAGCCTGGCGAGCCGTTCTCTGCGCCAAAGCGTTTCCGTGCGACGAAGAAGCTCAGGGTATCCGTGTTGTCGTTGGCCTCGATGATCACACTGCCGCCGTCACCTCCATCGCCGCCATCGGGGCCGCCCATGGGCTCGTACTTTTCACGGCGCCAGCTCACGCATCCGCGTCCGCCGGTACCTCCTTGCACAGTGATGGTGGCTTCATCGAGAAACACAATCGAATGGAGAATGAAGAATGTAGAATTTGCAATCGTAACTCAAGGCTACGGTCCTTGACGGAGGGGGATTAGCACTCTAATATTGAGAGTGACAAGTCGCTTGTCCGCCATCCTCATCATAATTCTCCATTCATAATTCTCAATTCACAATCCCCATTATGTCCAAGATTATCGGTATCGACCTCGGAACGACAAACTCCTGCATGGCTGTCATCGAAGGCGGTGAGCCACAAGTGATTCCCAACAGCGAAGGCAACCGCACGACTCCATCGGTCGTCGCGTTCAAGGAGAGTGGAGAAGTCCTCGTCGGGGTTGCTGCGAAGCGCCAGGCCGTTACCAATCCCCGCAACACCATCTTCTCCGCCAAGCGTTTCATCGGCAGACGCTACAGCGAGACGAAGGACGAAATGAAGAGGATTCCGTTTGAGGTCACCGAGGGCAAAGAGGGGAGAGCTGCGATTACGGTCCAAGGCAAAGATATGCCCCCGCAGGCCGTGAGCGCAAAGGTCCTCCAGAAGCTCAAGGCAGACGCTGAGGCGTACCTGGGCACAACCGTCGAAAAGGCAGTCATCACTGTCCCTGCGTATTTCGATGATTCGCAGCGCCAGGCGACGAAAGACGCAGGCCAGATTGCCGGGCTTGAGGTTGTGCGCATCATCAACGAGCCTACTGCTGCAGCACTCGCATACGGTCTCGACAAAGGGCATGAACAGAAAATCGTCGTCTTCGATCTCGGAGGAGGTACATTCGATGTTTCCATTCTCGAACTCGGCGATGGAGTCTTTGAAGTGGTAGCAACCAACGGCGACACCCACCTTGGTGGCGATGACTTCGACCATGCAGTCATCGACTGGATCCTCCAGGAGTTCAAGCGCGAGAGCGGCGTAGACCTGGGAAAGGACCCGATCGCTCTGCAGCGCCTCAAGGAGGCTGCGGAGAAGGCCAAGATCGAGCTCAGCTCCCAGACGGAAACGGAGATCAGTCTTCCATTCATCACGGCAGACGCCTCTGGGCCCAAGCATCTGCAGATGAAGCTCAGTCGCGCAAAGCTCGAGTCCCTCGTCTCAGATCTCATCGATCGCACGGTGCAACCGTGTCTGAACGCTCTCAAGGACGCGAAGCTAAAAAAGGAGGAGATCGACCAGGTCGTCCTCGTCGGAGGGATGACCCGCATGCCTGCCGTAGTCGCCAAGGCGAAGGAACTCTTCGGGAAGGAGCCCCATAAGGGCGTGAATCCCGACGAGGTCGTCGCCATCGGTGCTGCGGTGCAAGCCGGAGTGCTCGGAGGGGACATCGACAAAGATATCGTCCTCGTCGACGTCACACCGCTCTCGCTTGGTCTAGAAACCCTCGGGGGCGTTGCAACCCGCGTCATCGATCGCAATACGAAGATTCCGACGAAGAAGAGTCAGGTCTTCTCTACTGCTGCCGACAATCAGCCATCCGTAGAGATTCACGTGGTACAGGGCGAACGGGAAATGGCCAGCGACAACAAGTCCCTTGGCCGCTTCATCCTCGATGGCATCGCACCTGCTCCGCGCGGACTGCCGCAAATCGAGGTCTCTTTTGACATCGACGCCAACGGCATCATGCACGTCACTGCGAAGGATCTCGGCACGGGAAAGTCCCAGCACATCACTATCCAGGGTTCGACAGGCCTCTCCAAGGAAGAGATCGAGAAGATGCAGAAGGACGCCGAGCTCCATGCGGATGACGACAAGAAGAAGCGTGCGGCAGTCGATGCGCGCAATGCCGCGGACGCGCTGGTCTTCAATCTGGAGAAGCAGATGCGCGAGTACGACAGCAAGATCCCCGACGAGCTCAAGAAGAAGGTTAACACGAAGATTGGCGACCTCAAGGATGTCCTGAAGAAGGAGAACGCGGATACGGAGGAGATCATAAAAGCGACGGGGGCACTCGCTTCAGAATCCCAGGAGATCGGCAAGATCATCTATGCCGAGGCCCAGAAGAAGGGAAACGATGACAAGGCAAAGGCCGGCGACGCAAAAGCCGATGTCGTTGAGGGGGAAGTGGTCGATGACCAGTAAGCGTCATAACCCTTTGCTGATGTACGCTGCGAGCTCTATGAGGCGATTAGAGTACCCCCACTCGTTGTCGTACCAGGAGAAGACCTTCACGAGGGTGCCATTCATGACCTGCGTTAGGGGAGCATCGATGATGGAACTCCGGCAATCCTGGACGAAATCGCTCAGCACGAGTGGGCGCGTTTCGTAGCCAAGAATGCCACGCATCGCGCCGTTTGCGGCATTCTCAAATGCGGCATTCACAGCCTCAGGCGTCGTGGCTTTCTTCACAAGTACCGTGAGATCCGTGATGCTTCCGGTGGGTGTTGGAACGCGGATAGCAACGCCACTGAGCTTTCCTGTAAGCTCCGGAATGACTTCGCCGATCGCTTTTGCCGCGCCCGTACTCGTTGGGACCATGTTCACTGCTGCGGCGCGTGCTCTGCGCAGATCTTTATGGGGCAGATCGAGGAGGTTTTGGTCGTTGGTGTAGCTGTGGATGGTAGTCATCATGCCATGTTCAATGCTAAACGCGTCATGAAGGACCTTCGCCATCGGTGCCAAGCAGTTCGTGGTGCAGGATGCATTACTGATCACATGGTGCTTCGTAGAGTCATAGATCTTCTCATTCACACCCATGCAGAGCGTGGCATCCGCCTTGTCCTTGCAGGGCGCTGAGACGATCACTTTCTTCGCTCCCGCCTCGAGGTGCAATGCAGCATCATCGCGACTGGTGAAGCGGCCGGTGCACTCGAGCACCAGATCGACCTTGAGCTCCTTATAGGGAAGTGTTGAGGGGTCCTTACTCGCGGACGTGCGGATCTTTCCATGCTTTGTAGAGAGAACACCATCTTTGTAACACGCCGATCCGCAGTCGAAGTGACCGTAGGTGGAGTCAAATTCGAAGAGATGCGCAAGGGTCTCCCCGTCGGTGAGATCATTGATGAGCACCACTTCAAGCTCTGGGTGCTGATCCAGGATGATGCGGAGCGCTTGTCGTCCGATACGGCCGAAGCCGTTTATAGCGATATTCATAGTGCAGGAATTATGAATGACGAATGGTGAATTAGGAATACTCCTCATGGTGAAGACTTGCAATTCATCATTCTTCATTGTCCATTCTTCATTCCTAATTCTTACGTGCGTACTCTCGCGCCATGAGCAGAGTATCTGCCTCCAGTAGAGGCGACTCACAAACGACCGTTCCTTCAATCTTCCTCCTCTTCAGTACTGCAAGGAAATCCTCCCATCGAGCGTCGCTCTCTTGCAATGGTATATGGTGTTTTTCGCCTTTTGGTCCGTAGGCAATGCCCGAATAGTGCATGTGAACGTACTTCAAGGATTTGGTTCCTAGGTACTTTTCATACAGATCAAACATGTCATTCCATTCCTCCGTCGTATTGATCTTGCCATTTGTTCGGGCATGCATGTGTGCGGGATCGACTGTGGGGTACAGGTCGAATTCCTTACTCAATTTCAATACTTCCTCGAGCGTTCCAAACTGCGTAGGCTTTCCCATCGTTTCGTACGCAAGATTCACATCGGGAAACAGCTTGGATTTCTGCTTCAGAATCTTCTCCGTCGCTCTGGAAACGTTGCCGTACGCGGTCTTTGGAGGCATTCCCAGGTAGAATGCCGGATGCACGCAGACAGAGCGGGCGCCAGCAAGCTGTGACATAGAGAGCGCTGTAACCACACGCTGTATGCTCGCGGCGAGTGTTATGGGATCAGGACTGTTGAGATTGACAAAGTACGGAGCATGCACCGTCAACGTGATGTCGAGTTTCCTTGCTGTGGAGCGAATCTCCTCCATCCGCTCAGGGCTCTTCGGAACACTCTGTACCCACTCGATTTCCATCGCAGTGATGCCCAATGCCTTCGCACGATGGATTCCCTCGACGGTTCCTTTAGGCGGGGGAGTGGAGTGCGGGCAACCTGCGACGGCGAAACGGAGCATGGTACTATTCTGAAGCCAGATGCCTATAGCTGTCGACATCATCGATCGCACCCTCCAGAGCAAGCGTGGGGAAAGTGCGCTACAAGTCTGTGAAATACTCCGGGAAGCCGGGTTTGAAGCCTGGTGGGTAGGAGGAGCGCCAAGAGATATGCTGCATCAGCAGATTCCTGCCGATATTGATATCGCAACGAGTGCCCTTCCAGAGGAGGTCATTGCGCTCATGCCCACGTGTGACGAAATGGGAATGAAATTCGGCAGCATTGTGGTATCGCATCGCGGAGCAACTGTCGAGGTGACGACGTTTCGCGAGGATGACTTCGCATCCGATGGCCGCCACCCAGAGAGCGTGCGCTTTGGGTCACGCGATAGGGATGCTGCCCGTCGTGACTTCACTGTGAATGCGATCTACTGGGATCCGTCCACTGGAACTCTGTGGGACCCATACAAGGGGGAGCAGGATCTCTCGGAACGCCTGATCCGCTTTATCGGCAACCCGGAAACTCGTATCCGGCATGATGCTCTCCGAATGCTGCGTGCTGTTCGTCTTCGGGCGCGGATCGACGGCCAGTACCACCCGGAGACGTACAAGGCGCTTCGCACCCTCGCACCGCTTGCGCGTACACTCTCCGGAACACGCATTGCAGAAGAACTACAGAAGATTCTTCTCGGGCCTAACCCCGAACGTGCTTTAGAGGATCTCTGGGAAACTGGAATCCTTGAGGCGACGATCCCTGAGCTCGCAGACTGTAAAGGGATTGCGCAACCCGCGGACTACCACCATGAAGGCGATGTGTGGAGTCACACGCTGCAGTGCACATCTGCCTTCACTGCAGATCACGGGACTGACGTGCGCTGGGCTGTGCTCTTCCATGATATCGGTAAGACGAAGACCTTTAGCATCTCCGATCGTATTCAGTTTAATGAGCATGCAAAGATATCTGCCGAGATTATTCGCTCCGTGTTTCAGCGCCTACAGTTTCCCAAAGTGCGGATCGATAAGATCGCATGGATTGCCGATCACCATATGATGATGGGGTCGTTTGCAACGATGAGTCCGGAGCGCAAAGCACATTGGTACTTCCATCCGTGGTTTATCGAGCTTCTCCAGGTCATGTGGCTGGACGTCGCAGGAACTTGCCCCGCCGATTTTACACTCTACGATGAGATTATTGCGGATTACAACCGCTTTCTCGACGAGCACCCGCGTCCGCCAAGGGCGCTCCTCTCGGGGGAGGAAATTATGCAAATCCTCGGAATAGGACCGGGGGAGAAGGTTGGTAAAGCTGTTCAATGCCTAAACGCTGCGCAAGTGCGCGGAGATATATCCACGAAGAAAGAAGCGAAGGAATTTCTTCGAAGCATGGATCAATCGTGAGATAGTGGGATCTGTGGTTATTTCGGAAATCTTCCACTCCATCCAAGGGGAAGGACCAACAGCCGGAAGGCCTGCAGTCTTTGTGCGGCTCGGGGTGTGCAATCTCTCCTGCAGCTTCTGTGATACGTCCTATACATGGAAGAAGGGCGAAGAGGATTACAGTGATGAAGCCAATGAGAGGGTAGTCACGCAGATCGTCGAGCTTCTGAAGGGTCATCCGTATACCAATACGGTCGTATGGACAGGCGGGGAACCTATGCTTCAGCAGCGAGAAATCGTCGCTGTGATGGATTATTTGACCGCCGCACTTCCCAGACGACTACTCGAGCATGAGGTCGAAACGAACGCTACTGTAAGGGCTCAACCCGAATTCGATAAGCGTGTACTTCGCTACAACTGCTCACCCAAAACGGCGATATCTGGTTGTGGTCCCTATACGATACAGCTAAAAGATGCATCGAAGTGCACGTACAAGTACGTTGTCGGTACGAAAGAGGATTGCGCAGAGGCCCTCAAGGAAATAGAACGACAAAAGATCCCCCGTGACCGCTGCTTCTTCATGGTGCTTGGAACAACTGCAAAAGAAATGCTGGAGCGTAGTCCTGCCATTGCTGAGGTCTGTAAGCGCGAGGGCATTGCACTCTGCATTCGTTTGCAAAGTATTCTATGGGACGCAAAGCGCGGAGTCTGAGCTACGTCTATTCCCTAACTATGCATTCTATCGATTCCATCCTCAGGCAATACACAGACGCATCTCTCCTCCCGCAAAAGGGCAGTAGCGGCGTCATCATCCTTTCGGGTGGCATGGACTCGGTCACGCTACTCCATTTCCTGGTGAAGCATCTTGGGTGCTCTATGAGAGCAATTTCTTTTGATTACGGACAGAAGCACGCTAAGGAAATCGCCTGTGCCAAGGCGCAATGCGAGGAACTTGGGGTGAACCATCAGGTCATTGCACTCCCATTTGTTGGCGATCTCTTCACAAGTGCACTACTCAGCAAGGGATCAGACATCCCCGAAGGGCACTACAAAGAGGACAACATGAAGCAAACCGTGGTGCCGAACCGCAATATGATCATGAGTTCCATAGCTGTTGGCTATGGCCAGAGTACGGGTGCCTCCTTCCTCGCCCTCGGCGTTCATGCGGGCGATCACACCATCTACCCGGATTGCCGTGAGAGTTTCATCGATGCCCTGAGGAAAGCCGTGGAGCTTTCCGACTGGAATCCATTTACCATCTACGCACCGTTTCAGCGCATGACGAAAGTGGAGATTCTGGAGATCGGCTTTCAGCTTTCTCCTCCCGTGGATTATGCAAAGACGTGGACCTGTTACAAAGGACGGGATCAAGCGTGCGGCAAATGCGGTTCGTGCCAGGAGAGGGCAGAAGCCTTCAAGTTTATCCATGTAAGCGACCCGCTTCTCGGTGGTAGGACGTGCTGAAGAATGCTGAAACCCGATAGTGCTTTCTAGGCTCACGCTAAGGAGTCATTCGTCTCGCGTGGTGGGTTTCTCGCTGTGTACCATCCTTCGACGAGCTCAGGATAAATGAGCGAACCATGAACCGTACTGGTTCATGGTGAGTCGCCTGCCTGCCCGCAGGCAGGCGCAGCCAGGAGGTTCTGCCTGAAAAGTCCACCTCCGCTCGCCTGCGGCGAGACTACGGTGGGCAGCCTCCAGCGGAGCTTGGTGGGCCGGGATGGATTTGAACCATCGACCACGGGCTTATAAGTCCCGCGCTCTAACCAACTGAGCTACCGGCCCGAATAGTGAAATGGTAAGGATCAAGCGTGACGATAGAACTCTAGCGAAGTTGCAAACTGCCTGCCCGCCGAAGTCCGCATCAGGCGGACGAAGGTGGGAGCTACCGGCCCGAGGAGAGAAGAGAAAGGATCAAGGCTGACAATAGAACTGTAGCGAAGTTGCAAACTGCCTGCCCGCCGAAGTTTTCCTGAACGAAGGCGGGAGCTACAGGCCCACGAAGGAAATGAAAAGAACGAATGCTTCGGAATACTTACATGCATTGTACTAAAGCGTGTAGATGCTGTCGCGTGTCAAAAAACCGGCAGTCACAAATGTGCTGCCGGATTCGATCCGATTTTCACGGGCTAGCCAGGGAGACTTTCGGCCCAAATTGGGCCGTATCATCCACGAAGACCATCAATCCACCTGGAATCTCGATAGCCTTTGTGCGGCCTCTCTGCTGCCAAAATTCGATCGCCGCTGCGGAGCATTGACGCTCTCTTAGCTGTTCAAACGACAGGACGGTCCCCATGAGGAACGTCCATGGCGAGTGATTTTCCGCATCCTGCGATGCAACGAGCATCGAAATGATTGATGCGATTTCGACTTTGTCGTAGAACCGGTAGGCAAATGCATCACGAGTGAGGCATCGTTCAAGGGCAGCCGATTCTGACTCACCACTTTTGAGACGAAAGTGGTGATTTAACTGTTCTTCTGGCTTGTTTGTAACGAACTGGACCTGAAGAACTCTCACGCGCCCGAATTGATTCATAGCCATTCTCCTTAAGTGGAAGATTCTACTGAAGCCGGCCAATTCTGACTCCAGGGATGATCGCAGGGGCGTGCAATCGTGCCTGGAGTCATGCCCATGGATGAAAAGGATCATGGTTCTCTTGAGGAGAACCAATATGATAATAAACCAAAATTCACCTTTGCAATAGCAGCAATGGCTGATAAATCGGACCGAAACTATTTATCAGCAGTGATCTCCACCACAAGATCCGCCTTCGCTCCGGCGAGATCAACTGCTACGGAGAACGTACCAAGCGCCTTGATCGGAGTGGGGATATCGATTGCGGATTCCTTCGTCTCAATGTTCAACTGTTCGGCGAGTGCCTCTGCAATGAGCTTCTCGGTGATCGCTGCGTAGAGCTTTCCGGTCTTTGTGGCCTTCTTCGTGATGGAGATCTTTTTGCCCGAAAGCACAGATGCTGCAGATGTAGCAGCAGCGCGTTCCTGAGCTTTCTCCTCTGCGCGGCGGCGAATTTGCTCGGCGTAGCGCTTGCGAACGGTCGGGGTAGCTACGAGAGCCTGGCGGTGTGGCAAGAGGCAGTTCAGGGCATAGCCGTCTCCAACGACGAGAACGTCGTTCTTCTTTCCGATGCCGGGGATGTCCTGAAGGAGAATAACTTCCATGAGTCAAGTAAAAAGCCGGAAGATTCTACCGGCCCGTTTGCGATCCGTCAACCCCACTTTACTCAAGTGGCAAATTGCCTGCTATTCGTCATTCGGCACAGGTTCAGGCTCTGGGGCGCCTCGCAGGATCCAGGGAACAAACGAAAGCCATGAGGTGTCTGGTTTGAGCGATCGTTTGCTACGGACATACCACTGCTGAAGCCGAAGCAGACGGTCGGAGTGGAGGGAAAGGGAGCCCAGAGACACCCCAGAAACATCGGGGCTGACTGCGAACGTGTAGAACGGGGAGTATAGGAAGATCGCCGGAACATCGTGTGCGATTTCCGTGCGCAGAGACGCAAGAGCCTCGTCACGCTCACGATCGATCGTCGTTTCACGGATCACCTTGAGAAGGTGATCTGCACGCTGGGATGTGTACTGAGAAAGATTGTACGCGTCGAGCCGTAGGCTCGCGCTCCCTCCGACGAGGCGCTGCACACCTGAGCTGTGCCAGTAGGGATAGCTATCGAGATTGTCGAGGAGGGACTGCCCGAAGAGCAGGACATCATAATCGCGCTTGAGCATGCGCTGCTCGAACTCCGCGCTCGTTTCGGGGACTTCTACGGAGACGAGAACACCAAGTTCACGCCACTGCCTGCTGATTTCCTGCGCGACCTCCGCGTAGACTTGCGGGCTAGGACTGGTGAGCAACCTGATTGCCAAACGCTGGCCCTGGTCATTCACGCGAATGTCTCGCGGGTCTGAAGCTAATCTCCGGCGAAGCATACCTTGGTCAACAGTCAGGGAGGCGATCGCCAATTTCTCATCATCGGGAACATCGTCTGACTTCGACCGCAGAAAAGCATCCACAAGTCTCTGCTCCTCGATGGCTCGCCGATACTCAGCCGTGTGTGGAGTGCGCATGACGTACGCGGAATCCAGGACAGTTCCATTGCGCGTAAGTCGAACGACGTTCAACCCGACGACAAGAGATCCCGTTGTACCATCTGCGGTAAGTGTCCCCAGCCAAGCACCCGTAAGTGTCGGATGAGCCATAACCGGACGACCGTTGAGCGTATAACCGGTGCCAGAGACCGCGAAAGCACCTGTAATGCTCAGAACCGCTCCGGTGTCCATGAGCACAACGGGAGAAATTGTCAGAGGACCTGCCGTGTTGGCATCGCGCTGCTCGAGAAGTCGTTGTAGTCGGACTTTCTCAGGGAGGTTCCAGTCCGATGCAAACAGGGCGCCCTGCGCAGCTTTCGCATCAAATTGGTAGCGCCAGTCAGAGGTATCGATCTCCAGGAGCGGTGTATCGACGATCTCCTGTTCGTTGATGTGCTCCACGACCTTGCGCTTGTTGGTACCAAGTTGAAGCCCGAGCCTGAGTTGCCGATCCTGGAGCATGGGCCGGTCGAGGTTGAAAAAAAGTGCGACGTACTGGGGGAGGGAGTAGCGATGTAGGACGAAGCTCTGCGGGACGATGGGATCACCTTGGGGATTGCGTGGCACGACGCGGATGCCGTCGAGGTTGCGCACGTCGGTCAGCAGCGTTCCGTAGTCAGGAAAGATCCGAAGGATGATTCTCTGGAGGTAGAAGGGGGAGCTCCCGGGTTGCGGAAATCGCTCGAGGGTAACCTCAGAACTGCGCTCGGTCTGGACGAAACTGCGAAACGCGTAGGGGCCGGCTCCGATGGGTTTGAAGCCAAAGTCCGTCGTATCTCGCAGGAGGCGCACAGGCACGCCCTCAAAGAGGCGGGCAGGCAGCAGTCCGATCGTCAGGTTACTGGGAAAGAAACTATAGGATTGCTCCAGACGAAAGCGTACGGAGCGCGCATCGACCTTTTCAACGCTTACGCCTTCAAAGTTCTGTCGAAGGATCGGATTTGGGAAATCAGGATCCATGATCGTCCGATAGGTAAACAGGACGTCATCGGGAGTCACCGGGTGCGGTGCATCTGGAGTGGAGTCGTGCCACAGGAGACCTTCGCGTAGCGTGAGGGTGTAGGTTTTCGCATCGGGACTGACGCGCAGGGTAGCGAGATCAGGCTCGATGGATTCGGTTTCGGGGTTGTAGCGCAGAAGCCCCGAGAACACGAGCGATACGATGTCGCGGTTGACGTCATTTTGTACGGTGAACCAAGGATTTAGGGGCTGAAACTCGCCTACGGATCCCTCGATGTAGGTTCCCCCTGTCCTTGGTGATAGTTCTGAGTGCGTATAGTAGAAGCGTCGTGCGAGGAGCAGGAAGCTTACGAGAAAGAGCACGACGAGCACGGCGACCACGAGTCGCTCATGTCTGCGGGCCAGCATGTAGGCTCTATAGAGGTACGACAAAGACCCAGACAGTATACGAACAGACCGCCACACTGTCACCCGTTACCCCTGAGGATTTAGAGGAACCAGCGAAGGACAGCCAGACCGAAAAACAGTACGGAGAGCCAGACGCTCAGCTGATAGAGCATCTTTTCTGCACCGCGTCGCTGCACAAAAGTTGCACCAGAACCGCCAAACGTCGACGAGAGACCGGATGCTCTGTGTTGCAGCAGTATGCTTACCGTAAGAAGAAGAGCGATAGTTACATGGATGATGACCATAGTGGATTCATACTACCAAGGCCCACCGCTCGTGCATAGGGGACAATCGTCATTTATGCGCCTAGAACCGTTGGGTGAATCTACTTTTTGCAGACGAACCATAGAAAAGGGCACATGCGTTCTCCGGTTGAGTTATACTCATAGTAATCCGGGCGCCTAGCTCAGCTGGTTAGAGCATCTCGTTTACACCGAGAGGGTCAGGGGTTCGAATCCCTTGGCGCCCACCATTGACACAGTGCTCAGACAGTTTGGTATATACATATGGCTCATGAGTCCCCTGAGCACAAGACATTGGCAAAAAACATAGCAAATGCGCTCAGGGCCACAGCGGCAGGAGCTGTTTTATGGATGGTAGCTGGATGTACTCGAGATGAAGTGAAGAACATCGTACAGAATGATGATGCTCAAGGTGTGGTCGACTCTCGGCAGCCATTGGTGCCGGAGAAAACAGAGCAGGGAAGGAATATTCCTTCGGTCGCGAATCTAAGAAAAGTGGTTAGCCTTGCCGAGGAAGACTACAGAGATCAGTGCAAATTAAGTGAGACAATACTTTCATATCACAAAATAGGTATTGAGGGAGAAGTCATTCCACGATCGAATATTCACGATCTAGCTACGAATACGGAATCTTGCAGATAATTCACCTGGTACAGAAGTACTATCAGTCACCACGAGAATATACGAAGCATTGACAAAACATTTGGAAGAAGCATTGCAGAAATAAATTCTATCTTGCCACGATAAAGCATGTTTTGTACTGATTGATCCCTTGAAAAACTGAGCTCATCCCAAACCCAAACAAAAGCATCCTTGAGCTAAGCAATCAGCAAATAGTTACTTCATTTATTGATTTGGGCATGTTTTACGAACTTGACATATGTGATTATATGACGTAGATTACATTTCCTTTCTTTATTCTCTATGAAGACTCGTCGCTCAACCCTTGCCGTTCTCAGCGCTGCCACACTTCTGATCAGTAGCATGCACGTCATCGCTACAGGTGTAGAGGGTGCCTATGCGTCAACATTTGCCTGCAATGATGGCGATGATAATGATCACGATGGGGGCATCGATTACCCGCTCGACGGTGGCTGTGAGTCGCCCAATGACCAAAATGAGGGACCGGGTATCTACGCGAACCGTGACCCTCGGTGGGACCTTGATCCAAGACCCGCACCGCTTCTTGTAACAGTAACGGACGGCAGGAGCTTTGCAGAGCCTGGTGATGTGCTGCACTACGACATCACTGTACAAAATCCTACCGATACGGATCGTGCGATCGCGCTTCGGGTAGCAGTGCCTGCTGAGCTTTCCCTCGAGGCAACCACGGGTAATCCTGTGGTGGATGTACGGTCACTCATCTGGCCGGAAGTTCTCGTTGCAGGAGGTCAGTCCGTTGCATATTCCTTCGCTGCAAGGATTGCTCCAGGAAGCCCAGATCTGCAAGCACTCCACGTCACTGCTTACGCTGACGAAGCGAAGGGCAGTGATACCACGAGTGTGTACCGCGGAGTGGTACCTGCAGCGTTCTCCGTCAGTGCTACCGATGGCATCGCTGAGGCAGCTCCTGGCGACGACATTGACTATACGATTACGATCAAGAACGAGGACACCGGGCTTGCAACAGGAGTAGATGTGCACGTGTCCCTTCCGCAGTACACGGAATTCATCGGTGCTGACCAAGGGGGATCGTGGACCGGCAATGGAGTGTTTTGGAAGGGGCTGACGGTGAGCCCGAAGGGAGAGCGTGTTATCGGTCTTCGCCTCCGCGTGCGCAGCGATGCGCCCATTGGTGCGGTTATTCAGTTTGTTGCAGCAGCCAAGGGGCAACAGGGTGTAGACCGAACGAAGGTCTCCCAAACAAAGGAAGAGGCGCCGCGTGAAATCCGCAGCGAGCGCCTCGTGCTTCGTAAGAGCGCGAACCGTACGGATGTCCGCCCAGGAGAGCAGCTGATCTACACGGTGTACCTGCGCAACACGACCGACGCGGCTATACACAACGTCGTCGTGGAGGATCGCATGGACCGCAGATACATGCGCGTGGTCTCAGGAGATACGGGCTCCGTTGCAGGAGACCGCACAGTCTGGAACCTCGGCACGCTCGCACCTGGAGCATCGTGGCAGGCGCAGTACACTGTTGAGATCTCTGCTGATGCACCGCACGGAACGGAGCTGCAGAACGTGGTCAGTGTGAGTGGTGACGGTATGGAGGAAATCTCGCTCACACAACGTGTCTACATGAGCACTGTCAACGTCGTCGGTCGTATGCCTCCAACAGGAGCACCAATGGTCGACCTCGGCATGGGACTTGTAGCCGGACTCGCATCAGCACTGTCAACATTCGCAACACAGCGGATGCGCAGGATGGCGGCGTAAGGCCTACTGCAGCGTTCTGAGGATATCATTCGCAATATCTATGATCGTCGAGTAGTGGAGCTCAAAAGGAATATCGAGCAGACTCGCGATAATGGAGACGATGAAGTAGGCAATGAAGGAGACGAACAGTCCGATGATGGAGTAACGAATCGTGTGGACTGCCTTGCGGATCTTGTCTTCGTTCCCTGCAGAAAGGATGAAGGTGATACCTCCGAAGATGATGAAGACAAGACAGAGGATGGTGGCGAAGATCAAAGACAGTGCAACAAACGTCGCTACAACTTCAACAGGACTAGCATTTTCAAGAAGATCACGAAGCATGAGAAGGAGGGTTAGGAAACGGGTTCGAGAATCTTCAGGTTCACACGCTGCTTTGCAGAACCACCGATGATCCGCAGGAGTGTACGTAGAGCCTTGACCGTTTGCCCCCCTTTGCCGATGAGCTTACCCATATCACGCTCGCTGACCTTCACGGTATGCAGCACGCCGAGATCATCAACCGTAGAGGTGATCTCCAGTTCATCGTGGTCCTCCACGATGCTCTCCAGTACGTACTGGAGAAATGCATAGCCCGGCTGCTGTGTGTCACTCATGCAAAAACCATACTACACGGAACCAGACGTCTATCAATGCCATTGTGCATGCTGCCTAGGCCTGCGGTGCCTCCGCCGGTGGCGGAGTTGCAGCTGCTGGCGCTGGGGTCGCGGGTGCGACCTCCTCTGCATTCTTAGATTTGCGCTTGGCATAACGCGTGATGTAGCGATCGAGGCCTTTCACACCGTTTTTCGAAAGGAGACGGGCAGCCGTATCGCTCGCCATTGCACCCTTGGAAACCCAGTACTGGACGCGCTCGACATTCACTTCAACAACAGGCGGCTGAGCTGCCGGAAGATAGTGACCGAGGTACTCATGAACCCCACCCTTGACCGGATTGGACTTCTCAGCAACCGCAATGCGGTAGGTAGGTATATTCTCTCGGCCGGTGCGCTGGAGTCGGATGATGAGCATGGCAAAGCGCATTGAGCGCTGATGGAGTCTACCAACTGGCTGCATCAACGCAAGCAAATCCATGCCTATCTTCCCGGATGTACCTCACGGAGTGCCTCAGAGACGCGAGCAGCAACCGCAGACCAACGAGGTCGGGAGTAGCGAACCGGGCGCTTCGGGGGAGATGCTATCGCTGCTGCAAGCGAAGAGACGTCACCGTGCACAAGGCAGGCACTTCCCGAGGCGGTTTCGGGAATTGCGGTGCTACGAGGCGCTATGACGGGGCAACCGCAGCTCAGAGCCTCGGCAATGGGAAGGCAGAACCCCTCGTGCATGGATGCCGTGACGAAACATTGCGCACCAGAGTAGAGACACGGCAGGTCATCGTCATCCACCGGAGAAAGCACGCGCGCACGATCGTACGGTGCCGCCAGGCGCTTTCCATTGGGCGCCACCAGGACGATTGCAAGATCTGCGACTCCCGATGCGTCCCATGCCTGCAGCAGGCGATCAACATGCTTATGTGGCTTTACTGAGCCGACGTAGAGAACGTAGGGCTGCGAAATACCGTACTTCGTAAGGACACGATGAACCTCTGCATCGGGAACGGGCGCGAACTCCCGCCCCACGCCTTCACCGATGACTCTCGCCTTCTGAAACGCGCTGTGGCCGTATGCACCGCCGATCTCCAATGCGGTATACGTACTGACGGGGAGTAGACACAGCGATGCACGAATGGTGTAGCCCATTTGCATGCGGTACATCGCCCTGCGAAGGAGCGACGCAGATCCAGGGGATGCATGGAGGATGAGATCATGGATCACCGCGACAAACGGAACAGGACATCGCAGGGGGACATTGAAATGCATGGCGAGGAAGATGTCGCACGCTGAGGAAGCGATGATCTTGGGAAAGCGCAGGTGCTCAGCGAGGGAGTAGTGGGGAATGTCTGCTGTGACAATCCGAAAGGGGGAACCTCCACGAAGGGTACTGATCCACGACTCCGAAGCGCTCCGCACGAAAAGCACATACGTTACATGGTCACCCCGCGCAATAAGCGCGCTCGTCAATTCACGCGTGAAGCGACCAAGACCCGTCTGTCCCCCTGCAAATCTGCAATCGATACCTATTGTTTTCACTTCGCCATTGTCCCATTGTTCTGCGCGAGTCAGCAATGCGTATCACCGATGCACTTTTACAGGCACAGATCCACCCCGTTGATGCGGAGGTGCTGCTTGCTTGGGTACTGCATTGCGATCGCGCATCCTTGCTCGCACACCCCGAGCGTCCTTTGCCGCTTCAAGCAGAGCGTCAGTGGCGTGAGGTCCAAGAGCGCAGGAGGAAAGGGGAGCCAGTGTCGTACATCATTGGCGAGAGGGAATTCTATGGCAGGATCTTTCGGGTCGATCGTCGCGTACACATTCCCCGTCCTGCAACGGAGAATCTCGTGGAAATGACATTAGATTTCCTTCGGTCTCCAAAGCAGGGCGTACGCGAGCTGGAGCCGGGAATCGTCGGTATATCACGGGTACTTCGCACAGGTACTGAAATACACTCGGTCGTCGACATCGGCACCGGATCCGGATGCATAGCTATCACCATCGCCCTCGAGCGACCAGATCTGCGGGTCATTGCCGTGGACATCAGTGAGGATGCCCTCGATGTTGCACGGGAAAATGCACTACGGCTCGGGGCGCGCAATGTGCGTTTTTTGCAATCGGATCTTATGGCCGGCCTCTCTTCTCTTCAGGATCCGTACATTGTAGTCAGCAATCCTCCATATCTATCATCCGAAGATATCAACAAACATGGGGATTTACGCTTTGAGCCTCGCCTCGCTCTGGATGGAGGCGTTGCACGCACATCGGTCATCGATCGGCTTCTCTACCAAACGGCAAAAAATCATTGCCATGGCATCATTATCGAATGCATGGCAACTGAGCTTTCAGATACTCTTCACTGATGTGGTCTGCTGTGTGAGATGGTAGGTAAAGTATTGGGCTCTACATAGAGAATAAGCAGCATTTTTGTTCAAAAAAGAAACAGCGGTCAATGCATTGACGAAAAGGGGCAAACTCATACAATCCGGCGACAATGACAAATCCTCATGAGGAATTTAATGTCGTAGTTACTGCAAAAGATGGACTGCATTTGGTGCCCGTGTCGCGCATCGTAAAACTTGCTCAAGAGACAAAGAGTGAAGGAATCGTTACCGTTCAAGGAAAGAACCCTGCGAACATCACAGATATTTTTGGTTTAATGCTTCTCGCTATTGCTGCCGAAACACCATTGAAAATTCAAGTGACTATCTCGGAGGATTCTGAAAGATTTCGGCAGGGATTCATTGCCTTATGTGAGGGCAGCGATGGCACACAATAAATGCATCTGGTACAGTTCCAATGCTCATGAAAGCAAACAGTGCCGCAGTCGGAGATTGCACCGCCGTCATCGGCACCCAGTGGGGGGATGAAGGCAAGGGGAAGATCATCGACATGCTTGCAGCGGAATATGATGTGATCGCGCGTGCGTGTGGTGGCGCAAATGCTGGCCACACCATCGTCGTTGCTGGGAAGAAGCATGTGTTCCGCCTGCTTCCGAGCGGATGTCTGCATGAGCACGCCCAGATCGTGCTGGGTTCGGGAATGGTGATTCATCTCCCGACGCTCATCGAGGAGATCGATTTGCTACGCCAAGCCGGCATAGACATTGTTCCCCGTCTGAAGATTTCCCACGAAGCACACATCCTCTTTGATTTTCACAAGCTCCTCGATGGAGCCAATGAAGATCACCGCGCGAAGACTGGAAAGGGGATTGGCACAACGCGCCGTGGCATAGGGCCTGCATACTGCGATAAGGCAGCACGCATCGGCATACGCATGGAGAGAATTTCTGAAAATTTGGCAGAGGATCTTTCCGCGAGAAAGGATACTCTGCAGCGTGCATACGGTATCACAATAGATGTTGATGCCGAGTGCAGATGCATTGAGGAAAGCGCAAAGATTGTTGCTTCCTCCGTGACAGATACGGTCGCGTTTCTCTCCGCAATGCGGTCATCGAGAAAGCACATCCTCATCGAGGGGGCACAGGCAACCTTACTCGACATTGACCATGGTACATATCCGTATGTCACCAGTAGCTCTACGACCGTTGCCGGTGCGCTGCAGGGGCTAGGACTTCCGCCACAGTGCATCGGTGAAGTCATTGGTGTTGCCAAAGCGTACTGTACCCGCGTGGGGGCGGGGGATTTCCTTACGGAAGTCCAGGGCGAAACGGGCGAACGATTGCGGGAGCGGGGAGGAGAGTATGGCTCCGTCACCAAGCGACCGCGTCGATGTGGATGGCTGTTTCTTCCGGATCTTCAGCGCAGCGCCATGATCAATGGATGTACGTGCCTCAACATCACCAAACTCGACGTACTCGATACGGAGGAAGTAATCCGCATCGGAGTAGGGGAGTCGCAGGGTAAAGCAGTGTACAAGGACTTTGCAGGCTGGATGTGCAGCACAGCGGGAGTTGCATCCTATGAGAGGCTTCCAAAAAATGCGCAGGTGCTCATCGAATGTATTGAAATGGAAACCGGCGTTCCAATCAGATACATAGGCACAGGGCAAGGGAGGGGAGAGATGATCATACGTTGATTGCTTTGGCTTGCAGATGCTTAAAGGGGGCAGTATATATTCATCATGCCGCTAACGAGGATACGTTGTAATGCGTTCGAGAAGACCGATTCTTCACCCCAGATGCAGGGGATTGGGCCGCGGGAGCTCCCCTCATTCGATCCTGAACACCGAGCCTTTGCAACGATCATGCAGCGCGCTGCGCATCAGAATTTTGCAGAGATTGATTTTCAACCGAAGAAATGGCCGCTGCCAGAAGGCAGAAATCTTGAAGCTGATAATTTTAACTTTTTGGACGAACCCTCTTATGCAGCTGACTTTCACGTGTGCTTCGTCGAATCACTCTTCGATATCGGGCCAGAAATCGCACACTTGGTTTACAACCGCCGTAGGAGTGCACTGATGGTGTTGATTGTTTCCGATAAGCCTGTAGTCAATGAGTACACGGAGGATATACGACGCGGCCTAGGTGCCGTTGCTGCGTCGGATTTTCAACGAGCGGAGGGCAACATTGTTACCCCAGCAATGTACACAGGTGAAACGTACAATGCAGAGTCAGCTGGTAAAATTGCCTACTTTTATGTCCGCGATCGCGCAAATGCGCTTGAGCGCCTGGAGATGATCTTTCTGTGAATCTACTCCCCCCACTTCAGCTTCCTGCGCAGTGTATGGAAAAAGGTATCCTGTGCTTTGCGCAGCAGCGAGATGGATGCTCCGGAGCCTAAGATTTCAATGGAGTCACCGCTTCGGAGAGGCTCGTAAACCTGTCCGTCGAGCGTGAGCACGACCTGAGCATTCTGAAACTTCACGTGCTTCATGGCGATCTGAACCGTTACGGGGTGCTCACTGGGGATCACCACCGGTTTCTGACTGAAGCTATGGGGATTGATGGGAGTGAGAATCGTGGCTGACAGAGTGGGGTGAACAATGGGTCCTCCCGCTGCGAGGGAATACGCCGTGCTTCCGGTAGGCGTGGCGATGATCAGTCCGTCGGAGTGAAATGTCGTGAGCGGCTCTCCGCGGACCGAGACCTCGAGATCAACGAGACGAGCCATCGTGCCCTGTGCAATGACTGCTTCATTCAATGCGTAGCCTGCGAAGAACTGCTTTTCGTTTCGGCGTGCGCTGACATGAATCAAGCTGCGAGTCTCGACGACTCCGCCGCCGGCGATCATCCGAGGGAGCTCCGTAGCTGCCTCATGAAGCTCGAGCTCAGCGAGAAAACCAATAGTGCCACGATTGATGCTCAGGATGGGAACGGCGAATTCCGTTAAAATCCGGATGCTTCTGAGAATTGTGCCGTCTCCACCGATGACAAGTAACAAGTCGATTTCGGATTCCTTGCAAAAGACGGGAAGATTCTTCCAGGCCTGAACCTCGGTTTTTCTCTCAGCGTCGACGAGCACAGAAACTCCTGTTGATTGGAGAATGCTGAGGATTTCTGCGATAGTATCCTCCTTTCGTTCGAGAGAGGATTTCACCGTCAGCCCAACGCGCTTATAGGTAGGCACAGCAGTAGTGTAGAGACCTTGAAGGGCAAGCAGAAGGTAATTGGCTACCTCTTTGCGACACTATCAATAGCGCGAAGGGCGATATCTACTGTGGATTTCCACGAAAAGCGTGAAGCCTGAACGGGGCCTTGTGTCCGGAGGCGATTTCTCAATCCATGGTCGCGAAGCAACAATGTGAGGCCTTGAGCTATAGCATCAATGCTTTCGGGGTCAACCAGAACACCACGCGTACCGACCACCTCTTGAAGACTTCCGCGAGCAGAGGTGAGAACGGGGGTCCCGCGTTGCAGGGCATCAAGAACAGGCAATCCGAAGCCTTCGTACAGAGAAGGAAATGCAAGAACGGTGCATGTGCTCAGCAGTCGACTGTACTCACGATCCGGAACATACTTCCTCCACTCTACGCCGTCTGTACACGCTATGGCGCGCAGGATCTCTCGATCATGCCAACCACGCGCTCCGACGAGAACGAGGCGGTATTGAGAACGTAGATCTGGGGAAATACTCGCATATGCCTCGATGAGCCGAAGCTGATTTTTACGAGGGCACAGCGTAGCCGGACAGAGAATTGTTGTTCCATCCGGCACGCTGGGCTCAGGATGATCAGATGATGGTCCGGCATACACTCGCGAGATGTTCTCACGAACCATTGCAGGAAAGAGCTCCGAGAGGTCTCGCTGCGTTGCAGCGCTTGTGACTAAAACGTGCGCCGCCTTTTTGATCGCCAAGGGAAGGGTGCAGTGCTCAAGAAGTTTTGCCTTCCAGGCATGGGGCTCTCTACGAAACGCAATGAGATCATGCACCACGGGTACGCAGCACGACGTACGGGGGAGCAGAGCAGGAACGATAAAACTCGTTGGAGCCAGATAGACACAATGTGCATTGCGTACAGCTCTTGAAACCTGCAGGTGCCAACGGGCACCTCGTGCAAAACGACGAATACGTGCATGGTCTGTTTGCCATAGCTCTGGCAATGCATCCCCGTAAGCGATGCACACTGTCGCACTTCGCCGACGCAGGATCTCTGCGACGAAGAGGAGAGTCCACTGGGATTTTCCTGTGCGCTGTGACATGCATGCTGCTCTGCCATCTATCCATAGATCCATGCAACGATTGTACGCCTGTGACGTCATGTCGAGCCACGGATGCGCACTGTTGCTCTGGAGACCGAGATGCTAGGATGCGAGCATGAAAGGATCCGCGCTTCGAAATATTTCCAGCTTGGAGCTTGAGGAACAGATCCTCAATGGCGGCTCGCTCATAGCGGTCATCGCGACATTTCTTCCGTGGATGGGCGGAGAATGGCTCGGCGGTGAGACGGTCACGTACTCCGGATTGGGGTTCTATACGGCATTCATCGGTGCATTTGCCCTTATCCTTCATCTCTTCGTTCTCTCCATCACCGCTGCTCCGCTTCTAGGGGGATTTGTCGTCATCCGAAAGCGCCACCGCGATGTGGTTCGTCTCATCGCCACATCCCTCGCATCCCTCATGATGCTGGCTGCGTTGACGGTGCTTACAAGGGTAACATTTGAGTTCTCCCGCATGGAGATCCGCTTTGGAGTCTACGTGGCGATCGTGAGCAGCCTTGTAGCCACGCTGTACGCATTTCTTCGATACCAGGAGCACCGCAGGGGTTTGGTTCAAGAACTCTTTCACCATCCGGAAGACAATCGGGCGACTCCGGAGTGTCGCGAGCCCATCACACCAACACCACCCCCTCCACCGCCCCCCCCTCCTTCTACTCCAGAGCAGCACAGAATCCACCATTCGTCGTACTGATATCTATCTCGCAGCGCGCACCAATGCTATGGTAGAGCTATGAATAATACCTACCAGGATGACGACCTCGTGTACGTAGACCCGGACCACCGAGCGGTCATCGGTAAGGTGGAGTTTTTGAAGAGCGGTAACGCGAAGCCTTTGCAAATGCCCGAAGGTGAAGCGCCAGTGCAACGAGAGGGCGGGCGGTCCTTCAAGCCACGCAAGCGCTTCTATCCTTGGGGAACGTATAGATCGATGCGGAAACTCTACAAAATCGATGGGGGGCTACGAGAAGAGGAACGGCGCCTCTCGCTCGACGAGGCGATGCAGCGCTGCAGCACGGAGGTATTTTGGAACTAGCGGCCAATCTGCTTCGCCGCCTGCTCAACGTCCACCGCAGACCCCACGATGATCGGGCTGCGCTGGTCTGTGCGGACGATGCGCACGTCAAGGATCGACTGCGCGCCGTCAGAGGATGCACCGCCGGCTTGCTCGATGAGATATGCGAACGGACCGCATTCGAAGACCAGGCGCAGCTTTCCATCGGGATACTTTGCTCCGCCGACGTTGGTGAAGATCCCCTGGCCCTTCACGAGGATATGATGAATATCTGCGACCATGCAGCCGGAATACCTCAGCGTGTGCGATGAAAGCCATGTATCCAGAGCGGCCTTGTACCCCGGCCTGTCGTGAATCGCGGAGAGATTGCCGGGACTAAAGTTCTTGCCCTTATCGGCAACGCCAAGATGCTCGCGTAGCAAGACGAACTCACCAACTTCGTTGAGTACAAAGGCATGCACCCCGTTGCCCGTAGAGTATACGAGGAGCGTGCGAGGCCCGTAGAGCACGTACGCTGCGGCAATGAGCTCGCGCGGTGTACGGCCGATGATCACCGAGCCCCTGTAGATACCGAAAATCGATCCGATAGCAAAATTGGCGTCGACGAGCGAAGAGCCATCGAGGGGGTCAAACACCACACTGTACTCGGCGGATGGACGTACATCTACGACGTCATCGTGCTCCTCGGAGCAGAAGGAAGCCACGCTGCCATTCTCACGCAAGTAGTGCTCCACGATCTGGTCGCTCATCACATCGAGTTGAAGCTGCTGTTCTCCGAAGATATTCGTACCGCCCGAAAGGCCGCCCTCAGAAGCATGGATTTCGTGACGAATGTCGCGTGCGGCCCGGGAGAGATCGACGAGGAGGTGGCGAAGGGAATCGGGTACCCCTGCATGATGACGCAGATGCCAGTTGAGAGACGTACGCCGAGGGATGGGTGCTGCGCTGACCATTCTACGAAAGTAGCGAACATATGGCATGCGCAAGCTCCGTAACGCGCATACCGTACCCCCACTCATTGTCGTACCACGCAAGGATCTGCACGAGAGTCCCGTCGATAACGACGGTCGACTCGAGATCAATGGTGCTCGAGTGCGGATCGGAAATGTAGTCGGAGGAAACGAGCTGACCGTTTTCGACGGCGAGAATGTCCTTGAGATCGCCCTCCGCGGCGCGTCGCATAGCGTCATTCACTTCCTCTGCGCTCGTGACGCGCGCGACATTGAGCGCAAGATATGCAGCAGAAACGTCAGGCACGGGAATGCGCAGTGCCATGCCGTCCATCTTTCCCTTCAGATGTGGGAAGAGCTTCGCGCATGACTTTACGGCACCCGTTGTCGAGGGAATGATATTGAGACTCGCCGCTCTGGCGATGCGAGCCTTTGAGCTATCGGAAGTGTTGTCGAGGAGATTTTGGGACGATGTATACGCGTGCGTCGTACAGACGAGACCGCTCTGCATCGTCGCAAGGGCATCGAGGACTTTGATCACTGGCGCAATGCAGTTTGTCGTGCAGGACGCTGCGCTGACGATCGGAAGAGAGTCTCGCAGCGCGGCATCGTTTATGCCGCGGACGACCATGGGCAGATCATCCTTTGGTGGAGCCGTAACAAGCACGGATGCCGCCCCGGCATCGAGATGTCCTTGAGCCTTCTCTCTGCTGCGAAACTTTCCCGAAGCCTCCACCACGAGATCAACGCCGAGATCCTTCCACGGACACCGGCTGGGATCCTTTTCGCGGATGACCTGAACCGGGAATCCATTCACCAGCAGACGATCGTCCATTGCCTGCACATCCGCCTCAAACGTTCCGTGCAGGGTATCGTATTTGAGCAGATATGCACGCATCGCCGCATCGCTGGAAGCGTTGATCGCCACGACCTCGATATCCTTCGCAAACCGCTGGAGAAGCTGGCGGTGCACCACGCGACCGATCCGACCGTAACCGTTGATGGCAATACGTTTCATGCCTCCATTATGCAGAGGACAGTCGCGCGAGCCAAGGGCAATAGAGCAAGGCTACGATCAACCAAACACTCCGATGATGACGCCAAGCATTGCCATAAAGGCCCCGACGATCCACATGCGCATGGTGACCTTGCTCTCGCCCCAATCCAGCGCTTCGAAGTGGTGGTGAATGGGAGCGGCGAGAAATACCTTCCTGCCTCCGCGATAGCGCTTACTGACGAGCTGGATGATGACGGAGAGCATCTCGACGACGAAAATAAACCCCACGAGAGGCAGAACCAGCACTTGATCGATCATCATGGCAATCACCGCGAGAGTGCCCCCGAGCGCAAGGGAACCGGTGTCACCCATCATGAAGCGTGCAGGCGGGACATTGTGCCAGAGGAATGCCGCTACAGATCCCGTGCACACCGCACAGAAAGCAGAAAGGACGGAGAGCCCCTCAAGATACGCGAGTGCCCCAAAGGCGACAAAGGCGATGACTAGCAGGCCTGCAGCAAGACCGTCGAGGCCATCGGTGACATTCACGGCGTTTGCTGTGCCAATCAGAACGAAGATGAAAAGGGGGACGTACCACAATCCGACATCCACACTGCCAAGGTACGGGACGTGAATCGCATCGTAGCCGAGCTTCGCGTAGAACCAGAAAGCGCCGCACGTGCCGATGATCAGGAGAATGAGAACCTTCGGGAGCACATCTAATCCCCGCTTCTTTCCGACACCGGTAACATTGAGGTAGTCATCGAACGCGCCAAGCAGTCCCAGCGATACCATGGTGAAGAGCGGAAGATACACTTGTCCGCGCTGCAGCAGCGAATTGTCCACAATACCGAAGAGCGAGAGTATCCGCGAGAACACGATCGTGAGGAGCACCGATCCCCAGATGAGAATTCCCCCCATCGTCGGCGTGCCGAACTTGTGCTGATGATAGGTCCTAAACACAGATGGATCTTTGCCATCAACGGTCTCTACGCGCAGCTGCTTGCCGATCCGATTGCGGACGAGGAATCGGACGAACGGCGGAGTGAGCGCCAATCCCGCGGCAAAGGAAAAGGCCGTATACAGCAGGGCATGCATCAACGGAATATCTGGGCGCGACATGACAAAATCCTGCATGGATGCCATAGTGCGCTGACTGTTACCGAGAATCAATCGGCTCCGGCTCCAGAATGCGCCTTATCGATGTCGTAAAACCGCATTTGCTCCTTCTTAAATAATAGCTCAATACGTCCCACGGGACCATTGCGGTGCTTGCGAATGTAGATATCCGTGATGCCCTGGCGATCACTGTCTTCCTCGTAGTAATCCTCTCGATACATCATGAGCACCACATCGGCATCCTGTTCGATACTGCCGGAATCACGGAGGTCGGAAAGTTGGGGAATGTTGCCCGGGCGGCTCTCCACGGCTCGCGACAGCTGCGAAAGCGCGACGATGGGAATGTGGAGCTCGCGCCCAAGTTGCTTGAGGGATCGCGATATCTCGGAGATCTCTTGCACGCGGTTGCCGGCATAGCTCGCGTTTCCGGTGCTCATGAGCTGGAGATAGTCGATGATGAGCAGATCCAATCCGTGCTCCATCTGGAGCCGGCGGGCCTTGGCTCGCAACTCCGGAATGGATGACGCTACGGAATCGTCAATGAAGATGTTCGCCTTATTGAGCTCATCCATGATGGGTCCCATGTTTTGGAAATCGCTGTCGTCGAGCTTTCCCCTCTGCAACTTCCAGGAATCCACACCGAGAAGGGAGGCGAAGAGGCGATCCACAAGCTGCTCCTTGCTCATTTCCAGCGAGAAAATACCGACGGCCTTGCGGTAGCGGATAGCGGCATTCTGCGCGATATTCAAAGCGAAGCTCGTTTTCCCCATGGAAGGGCGCGCAGCGATGACGATGAGATCGCTCGGCTGAAGCCCAGAGAGCTTCATATCGAGGGATTTGTAGCCACACGGTACGCCCTTCACGTGATCCTCATCCTTCGACTCGTGCAGCTCCGCAAATCGCTCGTACCGGGCCGTAAGTACATCGCGAATGTGGACGAACTTCTCCTTGAGGAAAGTGTTGCTGATACCAAAGACCGTCTTCTCGACATCTTCGAGCATTTCGGGAATTGCGCGCTGCTCCTCGTATCCCATCGCAGTGATTTTCTGCCCGGCGGTGATGATGCGGCGGTGAACGGCCTTGACCTTCACGATCTGCCCATACTGGTAGACGTGTGATGCTGTAGGAACTTCGGCGGAAAGCTGGGCAAGGTACGCAGAACCGCCGAGATCTTGAATCTTCGCATCGGACTTCAGACGCTCGCTCACCGTGACGAAGTCAATCGGCTGATGCTGCTGGTAGAGCCCATAGATGGCCTGGTAGATGGCTCTGAACGCAGGATCGTAGAAATCATCGGGAATCAGGAAGTCACTGACCTTGATGATCGCTTCAGGATCGAGGAGGAGAGCCCCGAGAACCGTCTTCTCTGCATCCAGAGAATGGGGTTGAATGCCGATGCCAGGTGTCGCGATCGACGCCATAGGCGGGCATTGTACGGCCGTGAGTGTGCATTGCAATCATCTGCAGTTGCGCAATGCCAGGGCTATGACACCGTCTGTGGCACATGCGTGGACGCCGTGTGGATATCCCTACACCAGGACCTTGTCTCGGACGCTCTTCTCAATGGCGGCGGCAACACCTTTGTGCTCCTCCAGGAACGCTCTCGCGGGCTCCCGACCATTCCCGAGCGTGTCCTCGCCATAGCGGTAGTAATTGCCCGCCTTCTCGATGATCCCGTGGCGAACGCCGAGATCCAGTATGTCTCCCGTGCGACTGATCCCCTTTGCGTAAAGAATGTCGAACTCCGCCTGGCGAAAGGGGGGGGCGACTTTATTCTTCACAACTTTAACGCGCGTCCTGCTGCCAATGATGGTCTGTTCCTCGCCCGATGCGGCCTTTTCGAGGATCTTATCGATGCGACGCACATCGAGACGAATGGTAGCGTAGAACTTGAGAGCGTTACCCCCCGTCGTCGTCTCAGGATTGCCGAACATGACACCGATCTTCATGCGGATCTGGTTGATGAAGATGACGGAGCAGTTGGTTCGACTCACAATCGACGTCAGCTTTCTGAGCGCCTGACTCATGAGGCGCGCCTGCAGCCCCATGTGGCTGTCGCCCATCATTCCCTCGATTTCTGCGCGCGGAGTGAGGGCAGCCACGGAATCGATGACGACGACATCGATTGCCGTTGAACGAACGAGAGTCTCGGCGATTTCGAGAGCTTCCTCACCATCATTAGGTTGGGAGACGAGGAGATTATCGACATCGACGCCAATCTTGCGTGCGTAGGTGACGTCGAGAGCATGCTCGGCATCGATGAACGCCGCTCTTCCTCCTGTCCGCTGTGCCTCGGCAATGGCATGGAGCGCGAGCGTGGTCTTTCCGGAAGACTCCGGACCGAAGATCTCGATGATCCTCCCCTTGGGAATTCCTCCGCCCAGAGCCAGATCCAGCGACAGCGAGCCGCTGCTGAACTTCTCGATATTCACGGCTTTTTCGTCCCCCATGCGCATCACGGCACCCTGGCCGTACTGCTTTTCTATCTGCGCCAGTGCGAGTTTTATGGCTTCCGATCGGGCATCGGATGGAGGAGTGGCGGCGGGAGAAGCCTTACCGGACGCTTTGCTTGTAGAAGATTTGGATACTGTCGTCATGGAACGGGGGGTAGGTGCACGCATGCTAGGGCAGAGAAGGGAAAAGTAAAGGTGTATAAACGTACACCCATATTTCTGGAATTATCGTATACATTCAAGAAATTGCCCTTGCAAAGTGTTTAGAGAAGTATGGTGTATGATTGTACACCTACTCCTTTGTAGACCGGCAAACGCCGATATTGAGCTCTAGGTCCGTGATCTCACAGAACTGACCGCTTGGACAAAGAATGCCGGCTATGCCTCCGCAAGGTGATCTATCACGGAAAGCACTCGACGAGGTGGGGGACGGCTGACTCGCGGCTGAGGCCCGGGTGATGCGGATGCTACGGAGAAAAGCCAGCCACTCCGCGCGTGCGAGGTCCTGATCCGCTTCGCTTTTGGGGGTATAGGCAATTTCGATGTACCCCTTCTCCACAGGGACTGCGATGCGCTGCTCTCCGGAGATATCGTCAAAGAATCGAATGGCGGGAGCACCGCCCACCGTGAGAGCCACACCACTGGGTACAGGACGCTCACCGACCTGGGCAACGCTGACGATGGGCATAAGAGACCCCGCAGGAATGAAGGCCAAGGACGCCTGCACGCGAGAGACCCCCCATCGCGAAGGTATGACTGCGCGGATCCCCATGGCCGTATCCTGCCAATCACGCGTAGCCTCCTCGGCAGAAGCCACGACGCTCACGACAAAAACCGGGAGGTCGGACGCGTCGATGTTTCGCTCATAAACGCCGCGCAGGACAGCCAATCTGCCCTGTACGTCACGGAGCAAGACTGCTGAGCTCTCCAGATACGCCACATCACGACCAGACTGCTTGAGCAGATGCGTGCCGCGACGCGACGTAGAAATCGTTGCGGGCATCACCGTTCCTGTAAGCGTCTGTACTCCCTCGGGGAGAGGGGGGAGAGGCTGCCGCTCCCCACATGCAGAGAGGAATACTGCAAGCAACGCCGCTGCAAACGGAAAATGTGAGTGCATACTGGAAGGAGTGACCTAGGCCTTCCTTGCAGGGTCGAAGGCGTACACTGCGCGGCCCACGCGCTTGAAGTACGGCATCTTCTGGAGATTGAGGGAAATCGTTCCCACTTTGACCGTGCGCTGCTTCGCTACTTCGGCAATGATGTCTCTCTTACTCATCGGACCCTTATCTCTCAGGATGCGCTCGATGACGTCAGCGACCGTCCCCGCCTCATACCCCCATTCGCGCAGGGCATAGAGTCCGCGGCCGACCAAAACAAACTGCGGATACCGGATGAGTTCATTGTGCACTGCCTGAACGGTGACGTTTTTGTGGTCAAACTTCGTTTCGCGAATGCGGTTGGCAATCTCCATAAAGTGGAGGGGTTGGCCTGATTTCTTGAGGATGATCTCCACTTTGTCGCGGATGCTTCTCGGACGAACGAAGCGCCACTCGGTGAGTCCCCAACCCTCGGGGATCTGACGGAAGCGCTCGTCTACGGTGAGACAGCTTTCGATGAGCTCTACGCTTGGGACGCGACCCGAGAACAAGTTGAGACCCTGAACGCTTGCGACCATTTCTGCGAGCGCTGAACAAGTCTTGCGCTTCTTCAGCACCTTGACCATGGAGTTGACGATAGTGGATACATCCTCCATGGAGAGGGATTCCAGCCTCCAGAAGGGGGCAAACGTGCTACTGCGGCTGCCCTCATGCAGGTCGGTGTCGATGCTGAAGGAGAGGCGTAGGACCGCACCGTCGATCTCGGAGCTGCTTTCAACGCGCTGGAGGACGGCGGAGATCAGGGCGTCTTCCCTCTGCACGCCGCCGTGCTGTCGCAGGACGGATCGAGCGATCTCATTCACTTCGTCGAGTCTCGTCGTGCGCACAGTGCGACGGAGCTTGCTCAAGGCGATGCTCTCGATCTGGCGAATGCGCTCACGCGTAACATTAAACTGCTTGCCGATCTTCTCGAGGGTCTGCTTCTGGTGACCCTGAAGGGCAAACCTGCGCCGGATCACCTGCGATTCCTTATCCGTAAGGACGAGGAAGAGATTACTGAGAATTTCTTGCAGATTGACGCTTAGAGGCGCCTGAAGGGTCTTCGTTGTTGGTGAGGTTGCTGAATCGGCCATAAGTCGGGGGAAAGAACAACCCTCGTTTTACCAAAAATTTGACAGATGCAAAAGATCAGATTCATGTTCGTGTAGACGGACTACATGATCATTGCGCTGTATAATTCAGTAAACCGAAGTTGCCTAATGAACGGCTAAAGGATGATATCCTATAGTATTTTTAACATATGTCAACATTTTCAGCGTTCTATGTATGTCATGAGAATACTGCATGCGGACGCCGCATCCTTGTCAGAAACGCTCCTGCGATCGGTAGTATACCTCTCATCTATATACTCAAGAGAAACGCTATTTTCTATCAATTTATTACCAATCTGCTCAACGAAATTGGCCTGAGCACCTCGTTGTCCAGAGGGAAGCAATGGTATGCCGAGAACCACAATATCGGCATTGTATGAACGGACGATCGAAAGTATGCCCTCGAGACACTCCACTTCCGTGGCGTGCGTGAGAGTAGGTAGGGCAACGGCTACCCCTGTACCTCGATGGTGCACCGCGCACCCCGTACGACGCGTACCCACGTCAAAAGCAAGAATCGTATGCGACGCATTGTACGGAAGTGCAGTATCAGAGTGCGACACGGGTAAACTCTACTGCACGGAAGCGAGCTTTGCGACGATAGACTTCTTCCTCGCGGCGTTCTTCCAGTGGATGAGATTGCGCTTTGCAGCCATATCGATGGCCTTGTAGGTCTGGGCTACCAATTTCACCATTTCCTCCCTGTTGCTGCCGGCCTTCGAGGCAAGGGCTACCTTGCGCATCAGCGTTTTCATCGTCGTCTTTACAGGCAGACGGCGCTGCTTGCGTCTAGCTGCCTGACGCGCGGCCTTCATAGCGGAAGAGGTGATCGGCATAGCCCACAGAGGGTAGGGGAAGGCTCAGGAGAGTGCAAGTGTTCACGCGAATGTTTCCCGTTTACCTGCTCTTAGGCGCAGGGAGCACCTGCCAGATGAGCATCCCTTCCTCGGGGAATGCATTGCGGAGTGAGCAATTCGCCCTACACTATCGCAGCTATGTGTGGGATCTTCGGATACACGGGAAAGCGAGACGACGCCGGAAGCGTCGTCATCGACGGATTGAAGAATCTCGAGTACCGGGGGTACGACTCATGGGGTGTTGCTTGCAGAGAAGAGAAGGGGATATTGGTCGCAAAAGATATCGGCAAGATCAGTGCTGTCGAGAGTAGGGAATTTGGCCATACGTGCTGCCTAGCACTCGCGCACACCCGTTGGGCAACGCACGGGGGAGTGACGCCGGCAAACGCCCATCCGCACCTCTCGAGAGACCGTACGATCGCTGTAGCGCACAACGGCATCATCGAAAACCATGAAGCTCTGAGGAAGGAGCTCATGCAAAAGGGATACGTGTTTCTGTCGCAAACGGATTCGGAGGTGATTCCGCACTGTATAGAAGAGGAGATGTGCGCCGGCTACCCCTTCGCAGAGGCGGTGCGCAGAGCATGCCTCCGCTTCCACGGCCGCTACGCCATCCTCGCTATGCACGAGCCGACCGGCATGCTCGTCGGCGCGCGCACGGGATCGCCGCTCATCGTGGGCGTAGGGGATGACGGGTACTACGTCGCATCGGATATCCCGGCCTTCCTGGAACACACCCGCACCGTGCAGTACATCGACGACGGGGAGACGGTGGAAACCGACGGCGCATCCATCGTCTTCCGCGACATCGCCACAGGGCAGGAGCGTCAAAAGCGCGAAGTGCGCATCACGTGGACAGTGGAGCAGGCGCAGAAGGGAGAGTTTCCGCATTTCATGCTCAAGGAAATCATGGATCAGAAAGAGAGCATCGCGCGCGCCGTGAACCAAGACGAAGACGCGATCCGCCGTGTTGCTGAGGCCATCCGCAGTGCCAAGGGCACCTTCCTCGTCGGCTGCGGGACAGCACACAAGGCATGCATGGCCGCCGAGTACTTCTTCTCCGTCGTCTCCGAGCACCATGTCAATGTCTGCTCAGCAGGGGAGTTCAAGCTCTACCATCACTTCCTGGCACCCGAGAGCCTGCTCATCGTCGTCAGCCAGAGCGGTGAGACCGCAGACGTCCTCGAGGCGATGAACATCGCAAAATCCAAAGGGTCGAAAGTTCTCGCGATTGTGAACGTCGAGGGATCGAGCATCAGCAGGGCCGCGGACTACACACTGCTCATCAACGCAGGGCCCGAGCGCGCGGTCGCAAGCACCAAGGGCCTCACGGGCCAGATGTCCGTGCTGCTGCTCATTGCGTACGCCCTGAAGCACGCACTCCACGAGGGAAAGACCCTGCTTCTCGAAACAGGCGCGCTCATCAACGACATGCTCAACCCCCGCTACGTCGATCGCATCTCGGCGATCGCAAGCCGGATCAAATCGCACGAAGATCTCTACATCATCGGCAAGAGTTGGCACTACCCGATGGCGCTCGAGAGTGCCATCAAGATCCAGGAAGTGAGCTACGTGCACGCTGAGGGATTTGCCGGAGGTGAGCTCAAGCACGGTCCCATCGCTCTGATCGAACAAGGCACACCGTGCATCGCCCTCGTCGGCAACGACGAAGTCACGGCAGACATCATCAATAACGCTACGGAGCTCAAAGCCCGTGGAGCACTCGTCATCGGGATTGCGCCCGAGCGTCATGCTATCTTCGACGAGTGGCTCAAGACGCCCGATGCTGCAGCTGCCCAGCCAATCGTCTCCATCATCCCCATGCAGATCCTCGCCTACGAGCTTGCGGTGCAGAGAGGAAAAGACCCCGATATGCCGAGAAACCTCGCGAAGAGTGTGACGGTGAAGTGATAGCATTCAGTCTCTACGCCTCATTCGGCGGTATCCCGTAGTACTTAAAGAGGAAAGCTGCGATTTCGCGGAAGACCGGAGCAGCTGTCTGCGCTCCGTAGATGTCCTTCGTCGGTCGATCGAACTTCACGAGGATGAGGAACTTGGGGTGGGGGATCGGTGCATAGCCTGCAAATGAAGCAATCGTGGAACCTGTACCCGTCTCGTACTTTCCTCCGGGGCCGGCTATCTGCGATGTACCGGTCTTCCCCGCCATCCGGTAGCCCTTCACCTTCGCCACTTTCGCAAAACCGAGGTTCATGGAGCTCACGAGCATCGCCGTGATCGTGTCGCTGCTCTCTGGAGTGATGACCTGATCGACCACACGAGGGAGAATCTTCTCCACCTCACCGTCTCGCGCAATGATGCTGTCGATGATGGTCGGACGCATGAGCTTGCCGCCATTGGCGAGCGCCGTGTAGGCCGCGATCATCTGAAGTGGCGTCGAGGATATGCCCTGGCCGTAGGACGCTGTTGCAAGCAAGGCATTGCTCCATTTCCGCCACGGAGAGAGCTCGCCGGGAAGTTCATCCTCGAGTTCTATGCCTGTGACACTCCCAAATCCAAATCGCTCGAGAGAACGGTGGAAGAGCTTGCGACCGAGCTTCTGCGAGACCGTCGTCATGCAGGTATTGATGGAGAACTCGAGGCAATTGGTCATCGTCATCTTGCCGTAGTACCTGTTGAGAGCATTCTTGATGGTGTACTCATCGACCTTCACCGGGCCGGTATCATTGTAGATATCTCCCGGTGTGACCTCCCCCTGATCGATTGCGACGGCCATCGTCACCGGCTTCATGACGGATCCGGGCTCGTAGATCTCCTGGATCGTGCGGTTGAGGTAGGCTCCCACCCCGATGGCGTTTCGGTACTTCAACCAGATGTCGGGGCGATCCGTCGGGAAGATTTCGCGACGGTGGTGCTCGCCGATCGACTGGTAGTAACGGACGATATCCTTAAGATCATAGAGCTCCTCGAGGGCAGCGAGCTCTTTCTGCTTCTCCTCGGTGAACTGCGCTCGGCCTTCGGGGGTGAAGAGATCGTCGATGTACGCACGTAAGATGAACGAGCGCGTATCGGGGTGATAGAGCTCCACGATGATCTGCTTGCGCTGGCCTTCGTTGATCAAAATCGGCTCGCGCTCGTACACGTCACCGTAGTTGTTGCTATTAAAGAGGGGAGCGTTCGCCATCGCGATGATGCGCCCGGTGTAGGGATCCATGACGATCGCCTGCGCACTCTCCGCGTCGAAGCGCTCGATGGCGTCTGAAAGGAGCTGCTCAACCTTCTCCTGCACGTAGCGGTCGATGGTCAGGACGATCGTGGAGCCGTCCTTCGGATTGATGATACGCTGGTCTGCGGTGAGGATTTGTCCACCCTGCAGGTCGCTGACGGTAGCGATGAGCCCCTCTTGGCCTCGGAGCGTCGGGTTAAACGTTCGCTCTATGCCGTACTGGGCCTCGGCGTCGGAGTTGAGAAATCCCACAACGTGCGATGCAACGGCACCGTCAGGGTAGAATCGCCAATGCTGGGGGATGAGTGCAATGCTACGGAGAGGGTCCTCGATCTGCTGTGCAGCCTCGCGATGGGGAGCGAGTCTGCGTCGCGCCCGCGTCTCGTCGAGAGACTGCAGGAGCCGTTCGCGTAGCGCGGAGGACACCTCCGGTGCAAGCTTGCCCATGACCGCAACGTAGCGCAGAGGACGGCTGCGCAGGTACGATCGCAAGAGCTCCTCATCGAGGTCGAGCGGCTCGGCGAGACGTCGGGCAATCGCAGGAACCTGGAGCTGCGCTACGCTCTCGGGATTGGCAAAGATGAGCTTGGCGTCCTCAGACACATCGACGCCGGTGATGTTGAGCGCACGCACCTGCTGCATCTGCACCTTCGTCGCCCCGTAGAGGAGGGGAACGAATGTAACGCGCTTTTCTTTGATCCTCGATTCGAGGGCCCTGGCAAACTGCCGGCGCATCTCCGTGATATCGAGCCGCTCTGCAGACGGTAGCAAACGTAACTCTTCTGGGACGGGCTCAAGGAGAGCTCCCGTGAGGAGCGAGCGGACGCGCTGGAGTGGGTCGAATGCGGCGCCGTAAAAGCGGAAGAGTTCCGACGGGCACGACCGCTGGCCGGCGCTGCACGATCGATGTATCTCCTCAGTGAGCAAGATGTCCGCCAGGGTCTCTGCAACGAATGCAGGATCGTCCGTCACCACGGGGTCAACGTAGGCCATATCGAGCGTTGCATTCGTGGCGAGGATGCTCGTCTCGTCAGTCTTGGAGTTTCGCGCGAGGATCTCGCCACGCTTCGCGGGCAAACGAACACCGCCGAACTGCTGGGATTGCGCGATTTCGAGATAGTCTCGGCCTTTCACAATCTGCAGCTCTATGAGGCGTGCGACGATGACGAGCGCGAGAACGCCCAACGCGCAGTGAACAATGAACATTCTGCGTTCGAGGGAACGCTTGCGATGGGCCTCAAAAACAGCCGCGATGCGTGCGGGGGACACGGCAAACAGTGTAGAGGAAAATTGGTGAGGGACGAAGGAGCTTGTGAAAGGAGGTGTATGAGGTTTTTGACTAGAGCCAGGAAGCTTCATAAACCCTGCCCATCGGTCATGCAAAAGCTGCCAATTTATGCTATACTATAGAGAAATGCCCACACCGAGCTGGACCACCTTCGACGGGACAAGGCTGCTGCATGAGCTGGAGCGCTGGTGCGTGCACGAGGGGATCTCCGACATACATACGAGCCCGGAAAAGAAGAGCGTACGTCTTGAAGTTCGCTTGCATGGCATGCTCGAAAAACTGGCAGACATTTCGCACAACACCTACATCGATTTCGTGCGACGCGTGAAATTTCTCAGCAAACTCAAATTGAATCTCACGTCGGTCCCTCAAGACGGCCAGTACACCTTCGATGTGCAGGCAGATGAAGGAGCGGGGGAGTCTGCGCGCATAGTGAACGTGCGCGTCGCCAGCATCCCGTCTCGGTTTGGCGAGACGTTCACGCTCCGCCTTCTCGATCCAGTGCGCGGTATCGTTCCGCTCACGGAGCTTGGATTCCCCGAAGAGATCCACAGCAAGCTCCAGGAACTCGTGCGTCTCCCCAACGGTCTGATCCTCGTCACCGGACCTACGGGATCAGGAAAAACGACAACCATGTACTCCATGCTCAATTCGGTTGTTGGGACGCAGCGCAACATCATCACGCTCGAGGATCCCATCGAGTACGAACTCCCCGGCATCATCCAGAGTCAGGTAAACGTCGACCACGACTACACCTTTTCCTCGGGGCTCCGCTCTATCTTGCGCCACGATCCCAACATCATCCTCCTCGGCGAAATTCGCGACCTGGAGACGGCACAAACCGCCGTAGACGCATCACTGACAGGGCACCTCGTTCTCGCTACCCTCCACACGAATTCCGCCGTGGAAGCCATTCCACGCCTGCTCTCGATGGGAGTCAGTCCCTATACATTCGCGCCTGCGCTGCGAGCGATCCTTGCGCAGCGGCTCGTGCGCACACTCAAGCCAGAATGCACGAAAGGCGATGCAGTGTGCGACCCCTCACAGAATAGCTCCTATGGTGGCCGCATGGCCCTGCCCGAGCTCATCATCGGCAGCACCAGCATCCAGAATCTGATCCTCGCCGGTGAGAATACCGACGTCATCGTCGCACAGGCGAAGAAAGAGGGATTCAAGACGCTCACTGATTGGGGAAAGGTGCTGGTCGCATCGAAGCGTACGACGCAGGCCGAGGTCGACCGCGTCACGACGTAAGGTTCACTTGGAATCTCGGTGTGCGAGGTTAGGCAGGCAACGGAGCGTTGCTTTGGCAAGGCAGATGCTCTTCCCGCAGAATGTGGACGAAGGTACCATCATCGACCATCCGTATGTTGCGCAGACGGCACCGCACCGGCCCCTATGCACTGGCACAAACGCGCAATCCTGCGTTTACGGTCCTGTCGGTACTTGGAGCCGTTGCTTCGCTCGGGCTCGTCGTCTGGGCCCTGCGCGTTGTCCATGGGGCCCTCAATATCGGCAATACCATCGAGCGGGTGGCGGTCATCCTCGTTCCCGACGAACGGGGGGTAGTCAGCGTGGCGTTTGCGGGGGAAGAGCCCCGTCTCTCCGATGCCGATCTCAAGCTCTATCCGGAGGATCGGGTCCTCACCGATAGAGGATCGCCGGCCACTCTCTCTTTCTTCGATGGAACAGATGTGCGCATCGATAAGGGCACGGCGGCATTCATCGAGGAAAGCGCGCAGGGTGTGAAAAACTCAAAGCTACAGCTCTCCCTCGAACGGGGGACCGCCTGGATACACACCCCGACCATTGCGTCCTACTCTGGCGCTATTCGGCGGGAGGTGCACACAGATCGTTACACCATTGAGATTCCCAGCGATGCGGAAGTGCTGCTCTCCGAAGAGGTGGTGGATGTCTACCGAGCAGATGGCATGGGAGTGCGCATGCTGATCAAGGAGATCGACGAAGACATCATCGTTGGTGAAGGGCAACGCTACATACTGACGTCCGAGCCGGTGGCGAGCGACCCGTACGTGCACCGTATGCCGATAACAGGGACACCCGCGGGATTCGTCCTCGGTAACAGAGCACGCATGATGCCCGGCCATATGCCGCAGCCGCCACCACCGGCCTCCGAAACATTGCTCTCCGTCACGTCGCCGGCGGCAGGCCAGATGGTTCGCACGGCAACCCTGCAGGTTGCAGGGACATACGGTGACGGAGTTGATGCGGTGCGCGTCAACGGCTACATGGCATCGCTCGACGTAGACCGTCAGACCTTCGTCATAGAAATCGCGCCGCCCGATGCTTCGGAACTTCTGCTCACCGTGGAGGCGATCGGGAGCGATGGATCCGTTTTGGCCAAAGTCACGCGGTCCGTTACGCGAGATCGCACGCCCCCAGCACAACCGGAGATCCAGTCTCCCGCAGCAAACGGCACGACGTTCCGTACCAGCCGTGAGACAATCGAAATTCGAGGAACAGCACCTCGCGGCACAGTCGGCATCATCGTGAACGATTACCGCCTCCAGCTCTTCCGTGAAGGGGACGCGACGTGGAGCTACCTTGCGTCCACGCAACTGAGCAATTTCGCCTACGGTGAAAATGTTTACCGCGTCGTCGCGCTCAATGACGCGGGATACAGAAGCGATCCCGCCGTGCTCACGATTGTCCTCGGAGAAGGGGAGGAAGGCGTCGTATCAGCAGGGTCCTCTGCTGCAAGGGGCGGAGAGCCATCACCGTCCTCGCTAGCCAACAATGCGCCTCTCAACCCCGGATCGCTTGTGATCACCGCACCTACGGTAGGCTCGTCGCATACGGCAACGCTCAGTGCAACGGGACTTGAACTGCTGATCGAGGGGACGGCCCCTTCCGGTACCGCCAGCGTCTGGATCAATAATTACCAGTTGCGTCTCTACCGGCCTGGAAAAACCTTCTTCAACTACATCGCAAGCACGGAGCTCAACACCCTCAAACGCGGAGAGAATCCGTACGAGATTATCGTACGCAACAACGAGGGGAAGATCATCGATCGCACCGTGTACACCATCACCGTTACGCGGGAGTGAGCGAGAGAGAAAGTGCAGTGGCAGCCTCGCGGAAGGCATGCGGCGGCGGAGCGACGATCTGAGTCATCCTTGATGAGCATGGAGACCTGAACGCAAGCTTCCATGCATGGAGCATGAGCGTTTGAACGTGATGGTGTTCCGCAAGCTCTGTGCTCGCCCGAGAGTGGTAGGTCGGATCACCGAGAACTGGATGTCCGATGCTTACAAGGTGCACTCTGATTTGGTGCGTCCGCCCCGTATGCAGCTCGCACTCCAGCAGCGTAGCTGTTCCAAAAGCAGAGACCGCAAGTGTCCGATAGGTCGTCCGTGCATCGCGTCGGTCCCTACCCGCGTTCGTGACGGTCATCTTCTTGTAGTCCGAGGTGCTCCTGGCGATGGGCGCATCGATGACTGCTGCAGCAGGGGAGGGGACTCCGGCAACAAGAGCGAGATAGCGCTTGTCGACCGATCGGTCGGCAAATTGCTTCTGGAGCAGCGCATGGGCGTCAGCGTTTTTCGCAAGCAGCAGGCAACCCGTCGTATCGCGATCGAGGCGGTGCACGAGTACAGCACTCTGCGAGAAGGGGAGTGATCGTTCCTTGAGGAGGAACGCAGCCGCATGGAGGATCGTCGCCGCATCCTTGGGGACACCCGGAGCCGGATGCACGGAAACGCCCGCGGGCTTGTCGATGACGATGCACGCATCATCTTCATAGAGAATCGGAAGTTGCAGATCGATAGGGGAGAGGAGGGACTCTGAGAGGGGAGTCGAGGAGTGCGAAACGACAACCGTATCACCGGGTGCAAGTACGAGAGCACCCTTGCGGGCGATGCGACCGTTCACGGTCACCAGGCCCGAGCGCACGGCTTCCGTAGCCTTCATGCGGCTCACGAAAGCGCCTTTCTCCGCGAGAAACGTATCCAGCCGTCCTGAGGCATCCACAGTCCACATCGGGCAGATTCTACTGGAAACCCAGCCAAAAACCTCCATACTGTACCTCGTGGCTGGGTCTTCTGACCATAGCCCGCCAACAGCCGCTCCTCTGGAGCGGCTTTTGTCATAGTGTAAGCCTCTCAGCTACACTGCAGACGATGAGTGCAACAGATCTCCTCACGCGCGGCGTTGAAGAAGTAGTTCCGCGAGACCTTGCAGAGCAGAAGCTGAAATCTGGAAAGAAGCTTCGGCTGTACCTCGGAATCGACCCGACGGGCAGCAAGCTGCATCTTGGTCACAGCGTCCCACTCCGTAAGCTTCAAGCATTTGCAGCCGCAGGACATGAAGTGATCTTCCTCGTCGGAAGCTTCACCGCGATGATCGGGGACCCATCGGGGAGAGATGCCCTGAGAGAGCCACTCACCAAAGAGCAGGTCGTTAAGAACTTCGAGACGTACAAGGAACAAGCGGGAAAGGTGCTCGACTTTTCCACAGTGAAGATCGTCTACAACCACGAGTGGCTGGAGAAGCTTTCCATGAGTGAAATTCTGAAGCTCGGCAGTCAGTTCACCGTCCAGCAAATGATCAAGCGTGACATGTTTCAAACGCGCATAAAGGAGCAAGCAGATATTGCCGTTGCAGAATTCCTCTACCCGATCATGGTGGGCTACGACTCCGTCATCCTCGATGTGGACTGCGAGCTCGGGGGATCTGACCAGCTCTTCAACATGCTCGCAGGGCGCACACTGCAGCAGCGTCTCGGCAAGCGCGACAAGTTCGTCCTCACAACGAAGCTCATCGAAGGTACGGACGGCCGAAAAATGAGCAAGACGTACAACAACTGCATCTGGCTCGAGGACTCATCTACAGACATGTACGGAAAAATCATGCGCATCGAAGACAAGCTCATCACGACGTACATGGAGTGCTGCACAGGTATCCCCATGGAAGAAATCATCACGATAGAGAAGAAGATGAATCAGGAGGAAAACCCGATGCAGTTTAAAAAGCAGCTCGCGGAAGAGATCGTCCGTCTCTACCACGGCGAAAAAGCTGCGAAGCAAGCTGCTGATGGATTTTCCAGCGTGTTTGCAAAAGGGGAGTTGCCGGAGGACATTCCCGAAATTGAAGCCCAAAAAGGGGAGTCGCTCCTCGACGTATTGCTGCGTGCAGGGGTGATCTCTTCAAAGTCCGATGGAAGACGATTGCTCGAACAAGGGGGGATTCACATGGGCGACAAGAGCATCTCCGACGGAAACTCCCCTGCTGCTCTGGGGGTATACAAAATTGGAAAGAGAAAGTTCTTGAAGATAGCTTAGAGAAGCGCAAAATGACGAACTATGGGTTATACGAGAGGCATGCTTGTCGGCTTTGCTGATCAAATCGAGGATGCATCCGTGCAACAGGCTTTTCAGCAACTCATACGAAAGGTTCCGTTTTATCGAGAGCGAGGTCTTCCGGTAGAACATTGCAATCACGCCCATATCGAGCAATTAGGCGTTCAACTACACATCGAGGATCTCACGGAGGAGTTCTTCCAGCGATATCAGGAATTCGTTTCACATCAGGATCTAGATTCAATCGCGGAACCCATCACGCCGGAAAACATTGCAGAGTTCGCTCGATCGATAACGCCAGCAATCAGCGATGAGCAGCTGGAGTGCAACTAAACCTACATCCCCATCCAGTACGGCACACTCGCCGCAGCGCTCACGAGGAGGACGGAGAGGATGAAGGCGATGCTGGCGGAGCGAGTTTCTGGGACATGACACTGCAGGAGACGATGAAGGTGGTCGATTCTTATAAGAATTCTCAGCATCCTCCGATTCGCCTCAGAGTGACGCGGCAGCCCATGGAAAGAAGCTCTCCGGTGACCTTGCGCATAGCAGGGGAGTGCTCAGGGCCTCCAAGGGGAAGTCGCACGGCGACGGTGCCACCCTTGGGAAATGCGCGAACCCATGCAATGAGCGGTTCGAGGCCATCGGAAGAGGAACACTGAATCATGACATGCGCCCCGCACCTTTTCTCCGAAGGCGTGCTGCTGCATCCGGTGGAAAAGGTGCGGGGCTGCATACCGAGAGTGTACGATCGTACACCCATAAAATCAAGAGAACGATAGTATATTCCCTCGCCTTCACCTCCACTTTTCCGTCTGATGCTATGACTCCCCCTTCATCATCTCTGGAAATACCGCGAGAAGGAATCCTGCACTCGATTCTGATGATCCGGAACAAGAAGGTCCTGCTCGACAGTGATCTTGCTCAACTCTACAAAGTGCCGACATCGCGCTTAAACGAACAGGTGAAGCGCAACATGCACCGCTTTCCCATAGATTTTATGTTCAGGCCTACGCAAGAGGAATTCGAGGATTTGCTATCGCATAATGCGATATCAAAGAAGCGTGGCGGACGACGAAAGCTACCATACGTTTTTTACGGAGCAGGGGGTTGCCATGCTTTCCAGTATCCTGCGGAGCTTCCGGGCCGTTCAGGTAAACATTGCCATCATGCGTACATTTGTTGAGCATCGACGCATCATTGCCACACGCAAAGACCTCGTGCACGAACCTGAAGAGATGGAACGAAGGTGCGATGAACATTTCCGAACTATATTCGACGTCATCCGGAGCCTTGTGTCCCATCCAACACCTCGTGCAAAGAATCGCATAGGATTGAAGGTACCGAAAAATCCGTGGTGTGCTACTTGCCGTGAAACTTCCGGTGTACGTCTTTGAGCTGCGGATTGGTGACGTGCGTATAGATCTGCGTCGTTCCGAGATCCTTATGGCCGAGCATTTCTTGAACCGAGCGCAGATCCGCACCATTGCGGAGTAAATCTGTCGCAAAGGAATGCCGGAGGGTGTGGGGCGAGGGATTGCTAACTACGCCAGCCTTGAGCGCGTACTTCTTCACGATGTTCCAGATGGAAACGCGGGAGAGGCGGAACTCCTCCCCTGGAGGCATCGCCGTTCCTGCACGCTCCAGAGCCCGGATGAACAGGGGAGTGAGGTGATCCACCCGCGTATCGAGGTACGCTTTGAGCGCCTCCACTGCCCTATCGGAGAGGAAAACGACCCGGATCTTCCCCCGCTTTCCGCGGACGGAAATCTCGCGCGTATCGAAATTGAGGTCTCGGCAGTTGAGGGACCGAAGCTCCGCGAGGCGCAGCCCAGTGGAGAAGAAGGTCTGGAGGATCGCAAGGTCGCGCTTTCCCTCCCGCGTAGAGGTATCCGGCGCACTGAGCAAACGCTCCAGTTCCTCGTGGAAGAGCACCTTCACCTTGCGTTGATCCTCCTTGAAGCGCGATACGCGATCAGGAGGATAGACGTCTTGTTCCTCCTCCTGGATGAGATACCGGAGGAAGGCGCGGAGGATCGTCAGATGGTGATTCTTCGTCCGGATGGTGAATTCCCGGCCCTGCCTGGTGCGATAGGCGTGCAGTGCGGACTTATAGATGCGTACGGACTGCTTATCCACCTGGGACGCGTCATCGATGTTCATGAGGGAGGGAAGCAGCGTCAGCGACTGCCGATAGGCATCAACCGTCAGCGGCGACTTGTTTTCCTCAGCTCGCAGGTACTCTAGGTACCGATGGATTGCCTGCGATAATGGAGTAGGAGGTGAAGTCATGCGTGTAACGTGTGCAGGAATCTTGGCTTCCAGAGTGGGGAAGTGGTGTTTTCCACACTCTCTCCTACTTAACATAATGCATTTTATGCTAACTATTCAATTGACAATGCAACGCAGGTGATCCAATCACACTCTTCACGAGCGTTCTCGCAGCGGAGCTCTCGTGGCCACCATGAAGTACAGGAGTGCTGAGACTTCGCGAGTGACGCTGCGCAGAAGGAACGTGCCGCGCGGGAGATCACTGGCAGGGTAGGTGCTGAGGCTCCCCCACCCCTGGGCTGCTGCGAGGTACCGGATCCGCGCGAGGTGGTAGGCATCCGATACGGCAACAACCGATGTGCAGTCCTCGAGGAGTGGGCGCGCGTACACCAGGTTCTCCCACGTGGAGCGTGACTGGTCCTCGAGCACGATGCGCTCCGGGTCTACGCCTTCGCGAATTGCGACTCTGCGCATGATCTCCGCCTCGGATTGGTGGTGCAGATCCCCACGACCACCGCTGAGGATCAAGCGATGGACTTTGCCCTCCCGCATCAGCTTCGCTGCCGTTATCGTGCGGCGGAGAATTCCCGGCCCCGGAACATCGTCCCAGTGAACGGCTGCGCCAAACACCAGCGCGCAATCCGCCGGAAGGGACGCAGCGGGAGAGAACGCGAGAACGACACGAGCCACAAGGGCTAGTGCCACCACAAGCGGGGTAAGGAGCACGAGGAGGGTCCCGGTGCGACAGCTGAGCATCATGTCAGCGGACGGTGGATGAACGCGTGAGGGCATCAATAGTGATGTGTGAAGGAATGCGTGGCAGAACGTCATTCCAGGGAGGCCAGAGGCGGATTTTGGCATTATCGACCTCGGGAAGGTTGCGCAGGATGCGCAGAGCATCAGGACGAGAAAGTCCCGTGACGTGCTCACGGACACGCTTGCTGAAGCGAGCCCCTGCGGGCGAGAGTGGATCGAGGATGTACTGCTCGGTACCCGAGAGATCGACCGTGAGCTTCACCCAGGAGAGATCGTCCGCATAGTCGATGACGTGCGCGATCAGCCGGTCGAGTCCGATCGTATCGGGAAGCAACCGCTTCCCTTCGCTTACGTGCATCGCAAGTTCATCGCTCAACATCCGTAAAATGCCCATGGCATCGTAAGCGTACGCCGTGTAGGTGAGTGCACCTTCCAATGGGATGGACGTAACGGCCTGCCCGAGGAACGCATCGGGCAAGACGAAATCGTGGTACGCGCTCTCGGTGAGCTCCTCGTAGTACAGAATCTCCAAACTTCCGTCCACATGCCGAGAGTTGTAGAGCTCTCGCTCCTCATCCACGAGCTGCTTGGCTGTTGCGAGGAGATCCTGCTCAAGCTGCTTGCGGGCGACGTCGATGTCCTTCTGGTGTAGAACTGTTCGAAACGACGTCCTACCTCCCTGCAATGCGGTCCTGTTCTCCGCGTACACGAGCTGACGCTCCTCAGAACTGAGCCCTGGGAAATCCCACCGCAACCCCGCAGGAAGGTTCCCTCGCTCGCCGATGACATCCCCGTACAGATCGAGATCTGCGGACTCCACACGGACCGTCAACTCCTCGCCTGGACCTACATTTATGGGATCGAGCAAATGAAAGACCATACCGGCATTGTTGACGACGCGCGTCTTCGATCGTAAGGAATACACTTCCGCACTCCTATTCAACACCGTCACCTCGCCGCCTGCCTTTTCACCGACGAAGTCCTTGCTGATCTGATCGAATGTCAGATGACGGCGGATTTCGACGCGAATGGGCCTCAGCTCCATCATGCGGACGCGCGGAGGGACAGCGACGGAGCTCCCCGATTGCACCAACCACACGTTTGCGGTCTGACTCACGCTATCCTCGCGCGGCCAGACCACGATCGTCGCGGTCGGCAGGAGCCAGAAGAGTACGAAGAAGAAGAGACCGAAGCTGAGCGTGCACAGGATCCAGATGCGCAATCGAGGAACCGTAAGTAACCCCATGCCCTGCAATCGCGATCGAATGTGCTGACGCCATACATGGGGCGAGTAGGAACGCAGGATCTCGGGGAGCATCGCATGTTGCTGCAGTAACATGCGCAGATCGGCAATACGGTCGATGACGCGCAATCCGCGTGAACGCAATCCACGCACGAGCTTACGATCGCGAACGGCAAAGCGCGCACGCGATCCGAGGGAAGAGCAAACGTCGAGAAACGGGTCACGCTGCTCCGGGTGCTCATTGAACGCCGACGCATACGGAGTCACTATAAGAAGCATCTCTCCCTCCGTGAACTCCGCTCTACGCATGTACGCAGACCAAGACTCCCCTTCCTGCGGTATGAGCACGACCAGTTCGGACATGGGAGGCAGCATACCTGTACCGTTCCCGCGACACTATTTCCTCTGTAGCGCCTTCAAAGCCGGCAACTCCCCTCCTCCGATGAATTCCAGCATCGCACCCCCTCCGGTGCTCACGTACGTGTAGGCGCTAAGCGGCAATCCGTAGCGGGTATGGAAGTCGATCGTGTCCCCTCCTCCGAGTACCGCAGTAGCTCCATTGCTGCATGCTTGCGATATGGATTGCGCGATGCGCTTAGTTGCCCGCGAGAAACGCTCCGTTTCATAGAGACCGAGCGGCCCGTTCCAGATGATCGTCTTTGCCTGTGCAATCCGAGCGACATATGCATCGGCTGTGGCAGAGCCTATGTCGAACATAGCAAGATCCTCAGCAATAGCATCGGTCGGCACTTCCTTCGCCGCTTCAGGATGCGCGGGATCGGGTGCTACGACGGCGTCCACAGGGACATGTATGCGCGCTGATCCACCAACGCCGGACTGCCCCAAAAGCTCCCTGCACGTCGGAATGAACTCTGTTTCACACATACTCCTCCCGATGCCCCGTCCAGATGCGCTAATGAATGCATTGGCAATGCATCCGCCGACAAGCACGTCATCCCCCTTGCGCATGAAGTGACGTATGACGGGGATCTTCGTCTCCATCTTCGCTCCACTGATCACGAGTGCCACGGGGTGCTCAGGATGTTTTGTCACAGCGGAGAGGTGACGCACCTCCTGCTCCAATTGCAAACCCATGAAGGAAGGGAGCAGCTGAGGAACGCCCACCATGCTCGCATGCGCGCGGTGGCAATTAGTAAAGGCATCGTTCACATAGATATCCGCGAGCGACGCGAGCTTTCTTGCAAACTCCGGATCATTCCTCTTCTCGCGAGGATCGAAGCGCAGGTTCTCAAGGAGCAGCACCCCGCCGGGCTTCAACGCCGCTGCTCCACTATTGGCCACCTCACCGATGCAAGACTCCGCGAATGCGACGGAAACATTAAGAAGTTGTTCCAATACTGGAACCAGCGGTTTCTGACTGAATGCGGGATCGGGTTTGTCTTTGGGGCGCCCCTGGTGAGCCATAATCACCAGAGAAGCTCCTCGCTTCAAAATCTCCTGCATTGTCGGCACAAGTGCCTCGATGCGCGAAATATCAACGACCTTTCCATCCTCCGTCGGCACATCGAATCCAGCGCGCAGAAGCACACGCTTTCCAGAAAGATCGGCATCCTTGAGGAGGGGGTATGGCAGCGGGGATTGGTTCATAGGCCCAGCCTACCGCATATCAGGCAAACATCCAGATCCGCTTGCGATGCGCTGTATCGTCCTCTGCGAAAAACCCGATCAATACGCCGCCGTCGTTGAAGACGGTGTCCACGGCACCGGCATCGGAAGCCGAAGCATCTAGGCGGTCAAGGTACCGGATGATCGCACGCTGGAGGTCCGGAGCAACGATGTACCCGCGTCGATCGAAGTGCATCATCTCGCTTAAGCGTTCTGGGAGAGATGAGACCGTGCAGGGGTAGGCATCCATCGAACCATCAATGCCGAGGCCTCTGAGCGCTGCGTTCCAGTCCTTGAGCACTGCGCAACGGCGTGACAGCCGGCCGAGGACACCGAGGAGTATGCGATCGGAGGACGATCGGGGCTTGGTCATGGAGTATGTATACCGTATATACGAAATACCCAATACGCGATACGGTATACCACATGCAGCCTGCAATCCTCATTCCCCTGTGCGCGTTTGTGTTCGCAGTGCTGCTGCACCTTCTTGCCCTCCGAGCATTCCCCCGCCTGGGGCTTCTCGACTTTCCCGAGCGCTACGGACTGAAGCGACCGCGACTCCCCTACCCCACGGGCATCATCAGCGCTATGGCGTTCATTGTGCTTTTCCTGCTGCTAGAACCTCCGGATCGTGAAACGCTTGGTATCGTCGCCGCCATCGTGATGCTCACGTTTGTCAGCTTCATCGACGATCGACGACCACTCCCCTCCTCCCTGCGACTTTCCGTGCAGCTCTGCACTGCGCTTCTGATCTTTCTTACAGGAACGCGTATTTTTACGATCACGAATCCCTTCGGCGGAATTATTCCACTCGACACATGGGTGATCCCTTCGGTGGTCCTCAAAAATCCATCGCTGAGTGGAGCGCTCTTCACCATGCTCTGGCTGGGCCTCACGATGAACGCGCTCAACTGGTTTGACGGAATCCGTGGGCAAGTGAGCGTCGTTTCTCTCCTCGGGTTCCTCACGATCGGTGCGCTTTCTCTGAGTCCTCGTGTCGGTGACATGCAGCTATCCCTTTTGGCATTCACCCTCGCAGGGCTCGCTGCTGCAGGGCTGCTCTTTGATTTCCCTCCCGCAAAAGTCGTGATGGGAGATACGGGATCGATGTTCTTTGGGCTCATGCTCGGGGTACTCACCATCTACTCCGGCGGAAAAGTCGCAACGGGATTTCTCGTTCTCGGCGTCCCGCTCATCGATAGCGTCATCGTCGTCCTTCGGCGCATGCTCAAGGGCACATCACCCTTCCGCGGCAACGCGACAGACGAGCACCTGCACCATAGACTTTTACGCATCGGATGGAGTGAGCGGCAGATCATTGCCCTCACAGCAGTGCTCGGCGGCAGCTTTGGCGTTGCTGCGCTCTTCATGAGTACGGTCGACAAGTTTCTCGCCGCGCTCGCACTCCTCGGGATTATGCTGCTACTTTCGGTATATTCAGGAAGAAAGTTTCGTGCATAATTTTCCATTCTCAATTTCTCATTTTCCATTTGCCGATGTCGCTCTACCACCTTGTGATCTACGTTCCCCTCTCGCACGCGGATGCTGTGCGAAGAGCTCTAGCCGAAAGCGGGGCTGGAACCATCGGCAACTACGACGGCTGTTCGTTTAGCTCGCGCGGCACGGGAAGATTTCGCCCACTGAAAGGGGCAGATCCGCATGTAGGATCTGTGGGACAAATCGAAGAAGTGGAAGAGGAGCGGATCGAAGTCGTTGTAGAAGAGAAGTTCTTGCATGCTGTCCTCGCCGCAGTCAAAGCAGCGCACCCCTACGAGGAACCCGCGATGCATCTGTGGAAGATGGAGGATTACAAAAATTGGTAATTTTCAATCGTCCTCAGAGGCCATCGGTTTGCTCGTGACCCCGTAGGGCTTCGCTTCGATGATCACCGTGCGCCTGCCGCGCGGAAGCATCTGCACCATTGCCGTACCGTTATCGAAATCAAACCGCGTGAGTTGCATTGGCTTAAACTCGGCCTCGCCGAAGGACGTGCGTAGGTAGATATCTGAAGAGAGATCCGGCGAACGTACCGGTTCACCCATGGCATCGAGAATGCGGATGCGGACACTTTCCCAAGTTCTCCCCGTAAACGCACCGTCATGCGTGATCTCGACAGTGTACGCTTCAGGAAGAGACAGCGACGAAGGAAACTCCGGTGATGCCGTCACCACTGTCGAGCGGCTGACGACGACTGAGTTGGAAGCACTAGACGAAGCTGCAGCGTGCTCCGGGGCAAGTGCCGCTACACGATTGCGGAGTGCTCTGGAAGCTATGCGGCTCTGTCTGCGCTCTGCAAGGCGGCTGACCGTGCGCACGGCACTATCACGCGACGATGCACGAGACTGCGCGGAAGATGACTGGAGAGAAGGGAGATGCGACGGATCAGCGGAGGCGAGCGTTGTACGCGCGGGTGGGTAATTTGCCTGGACGTAGAGCATCGGATGCACGGTGTACTTTCGACCCTCCGACTGCTGAAGCCCGTGGTCTACGGCCGCGACAAACGAGAGACCTGCTGCATGTTGATCGCTGTAACTGAAAGGCCAGAAGGGATGCCATGGCGCATCGTCTCGGTCGATCTGGAAGTGCAGGTGGGGACCGGTGGCAAAGCCTGTCTTGCCGGAGTAGCCAATGAGCTCACCCTTCGAAACGACCATCCCTTCGCTCGCAATGGCGCTACTGAGGTGGCCGTAGACTGAGTGGAGCGTGGTCGTGCGCTGCGGACTCACGGGATCCGGTACGTTGGGATGGCGGATGACGACCATGATGCCCATGCCACCGCTATCGGTTAGCTGCACGCGCTCCACGATGCCGCTCGCGATCGAGCGCACCGGCGTGCCCACGGGTACGCGAATGTCGACGCCGACGTGACTGCCGGAGTTTTCTGCGCCCGTAGCATAGGAACCGAGATGCCCGATCGAGTACACGCCCTCCCCAGCCGTCGATGCGTTGTACTGAGGCAGAGGGATGAGCACGTCGCGGGGAACTTGCTGGAACGTGTGTTCCTTGGGATTGCCGCCGTAGCGGGACCAGCGCTCAAAATCCGGCACCTGCGCAATGGGCGTGACTGTGCCTGTGTAGACGATGAGGCTATCATCGGTACGACCAAGCACCGAAGCCCAAAACGTATGCCACCCGTACTGCCCCATCATATTGCCGGCAACGTAGGCGATCACCGAAAGAGCGGCGATCCAAAACGAAGTCCGCTGCGACAGATAGTGGACAGCATGCGGTTCGATCGACGCATGGATTTTACGCGACGAGAAGCCGTGACGTTTGCGGTTGACTATAGTCATTTGTGTTTTCTTTTAGTTACAGTGTATCACAATTTTCACTGATATTCAATGCGCGAAACCCTGCAGATTTGGCTTCCTGATGAGCAAAGTACCGTGACTCTCGGCGAGCGGCTCTGCCGCACGCTCTACGCCTATCCACTCGATGTCTTGCTGTCGGGGCCCCTGGGCGCCGGGAAGACCTCACTCGCGCGCGGCATCGCCCGAGGCTTGGGGATCGGCGGGAACATCGCGAGTCCAACATACGCACTCGAGCAGTCGCACAAAGCACCGTGCGGCATTATCGCCGGAAATGATGACGTATCCGAGCTCCTGCACATCGATCTCTACCGACTGGATCAGTCCCAGGCGCGCTCCCATCTGCTCCACAGCACTCGGCACTACAGCATCCGCTGCATCGAGTGGTGGGAGCGATCGGGCAGCCCCCCGGAAGGAAACGCTATCCTCATCACACTCGCAGAAGAAGAGCGCCATGGGAAGCGCGGGCGGCTTGCGAGCATCACCTTCAACGATGTACTAATCCCCACACGCGACCAGATTGTCCGCTGGAGAGCAGAGGTGAAACTTCCCAATCACATCTGTAGGCACTGCGATGCCGTCGCGGATCTCTGCGACGCGCTCAGCCATGCGCTTCTTGCGCGCGGCACGCCGGTGCGCCTAAAACTTCTCAGAGCGGCCGGCGAAGTGCACGACCTCCTACGCTTCCTTGATTTTCGCGACGGTGGCTACGCCGGCGGAGATGACGCACCTGATGATCAGAAACACTGGGAACATATTCGGTCAAAGTATCCCCGCATGAAGCATGAACCCGCATGCGCAGCATTTCTCCGGGAGCGAGGCTACGACGCACTTGGGACGATCGTCTCTGTGCACGGTCTGGTTCTCCCCTCCCCTGAACGAAGAACCATCGAACAGCAACTACTGTTCTATGCAGATAAGCGCGTGATGGTCGACAAGCGAGTGACGCTGGAAGAACGCTTTGCGGATTTTGAGCGCCGCTACGGTGGCGGCGTGCGGACACGAGACGCGGAGACCTGGTACCGAGAGGCAACAGATGTCGAGCAGAGACTCTTTCCCGGAGGCTGCCCCGTGTAGTCCTTCGGTCGGCGACCGTCGAACGTGGTCGGACGCACCTTCATCAAGTAGATCAGATCCAGTCGACGAGCTCCTGAAGCAGGATGTCTACAACGTAAGCATGCGGTATGCTCATGAAGGAGGAGGCTGCAACAATGAGCGTAGCGGCAGCGAACGCCAGCCCAATCTGCGTGCGCTCGAGAGCATTCCACCCCTTATCCATACGCGGGTGCTTCCACGAAAGATAGTGGCGCATATGCGATAGGAGCATCACGGATTCATTGAGGATGAAGTACTTCGGAGCCACGATGACCACTGCGCTTGCGACAACCAACACCAGGCGCACGAGTCCCGACACTGCGATGAGGCCCATGGTGCGGTCGAGGTACACGGTGCAGGCCAGGCCAACGCTCAGGAGCATGATGTCCCGCAAACTCTCTCTGAGCACTCCCTGCAGAGTTCTTCGCCACGTGCAACGGTGGAGCTCTCGGTACTTCACAATATCGAGCGCCATGTGCAGAGCGATCAGCGCGGCAAAGAGTCCGAAGGAAAACAACGCGGCCGAGAGAACGGCCACGACAAGGTAGGCGGCATGAAGCGCGGGAAGCTCATCGTGCCTGTGGGCAAAGGCCCTGGTCGAAGCGATGAGGGTTGTCATATTTATATTATAACACATTATTTATTTTATGCAAATTAGGCAATACGTGCTCTGTCCTGCAAGACCTCTTGTGCATGGGTATTGCAATCGAAGAGGGCATAGATCTTTGCGATTGTCCCTTGGGGATCGATGAGGAAGCTCACGCGCTTTGGAAAATTGATGCCGTCTGCGCCATAGGAGCGGATCATCACGGAACCCGGATCGGCAAGTAGAGGAAAAGGGAGCGCGTACTTCTTCGCAAAGCGCTTGTGACTCTCAGCGGAATCCTTACTCACGCCGAGAATGGCCACACTCGACGCGAAATCATGATGGAGATCGCGAAACCCACACGCCTCGATCGTGCACCCGGGAGTGTCGTCTTTGGGGTAGAAATACAGAAGAAGCCAGCGTCCACTGTAGTCGCTCAGCGCATGCAACGCACCATCTTGATCGAGGGCGGTAAACGCCGGCGCTGGGTCACCAACACGAAGTATGGACGCACCTTACCATATCGACCGCATTCTGGTATACTAAGGCGAATGGCAGACTATCTCACGACAATCGCGCAGGGGCAGAAGCAAGGAGTTACTCCTGAACAGGAAAAGCAAATGGGAACCGCGGCAACCGCTCCCATGGATGAAAAGCACAACGTCTTTTTGCAAACCATTCTACAGATGATCGATAGCGGTACCATCGACGTCTACAAGCCCGAGACCTTCCTGAAGAAGGACATCTACGACAAGCTCGAGGAGCAGTGGCGCGACAAGACGGATCTCGCACTCATCAACATCGCGAACCACCTCCAAAACATTTACCTCTTTCGCGTCAGTAAGCAGACGCCAGATACATCCCCTATCCTTGCGGCGATGATCGACGAGCTCTGGCAGATGAAGCAGCGCATCGAGGATACTCACGATGTTTTTATCTTCTGACCATGACGCATCCTGAAATTCCCGGCGGCGCGGAGGAGAGTACTAACACCATGCTCCTCAAACGTGCTGACGTGATCGATGGCTCGCGGCGCAACCTTGCCAAACTGGCTCATTCAGTAAGCCAAGATGATCCTTCCGTGAGGAAACTTCAGCACATGCTCAGCGTAGACTGAGCACTTCAGCAGCATCCAGCCAGGTTATCCGTGGGTCCGCTCTCCACCAGGTCATCTGACGCTTGGCGTATTGACGAGACTTTGCGGCGATAACTTCCGTGAGCCGATCAGTGTCTATCTCCTCTTGGGAAAGAATTGCTTCGGCAATTTCGCGGTATCCGTGACTCTTCATGCCAGGATCATCGATGGTGTAGCCACAGTCGAGCAGGGATCGGACTTCTTCGACCCATCCCGCACCGAGCATCTGCCGCGTTCGCGCAGTGATGCGCGCTGCCAGCTCCCCGCGAGGCCACTGCATGCCGAAGATGAGCACATCCCACGGACACGTGCCTTTGCTCTTTGCCTCTGAAGGCTTCAGCCCTGTTGCTCGGAGAATCTCCATAGCGCGGATCACATAGGGCTTGTTGTTTTTGGAAAATGCCAATGCCGTTGCCGGATCGTGCTCCATCAATTGCTCGTAGAGCGTCACGCCTTCATCGGCATCATACTGATCCTCCAACTCTTGGCGTAGAAAAGGATCGGATGCTGCAACGAACTCGAGACCATCGATGAGCGCCGAAATATAGAGCATTGAGCCACCAACGAGAACCGGGACATTGCCCCTCTGCAAAATATCGTCAATGATGCGGCTCGCCTCGCCCTTGTACCACGCAGCAGTCACCTCCTCATTGGGATTGAGAACATCGAGCAGGAAATGGGGAATGCCCGACATTTCCTGCCGCGAAATCTTCGCAGTTCCGATATCCATGCCGCGATACAACTGACGCGAATCCGCATTGATGATTTCCGCCATGCGACGACCGTGCAGCGGAGGTTCATGAACCTCCGCTGCGTGTGTATGGATATGATTGGCAATCTTCAAAGAAAATGCCGTCTTCCCACTCGCCGTCGGACCAAGTACAACAACCAACGGTTTTGCCGATTTCGCACAGTGAGATGTTAAGACAGCTTTCCAATTATGGGTCATCACGATACATTCCACCACATTCCCACTGCACCGCCTACTGCGGAGCACAACAAAAAAAAGTACAATGCTATGAAACATGTAGATGAATAGAGATTCTTAATTCCTCATCCTCAATTCCGTATGCACCCCCTCATCCAATCCGTAGCGAAGAAGATCTCTCTGGGAGCGCCCATGGCAACGCTCATCCCCACAGTCATCGAGAAGACGCAATTTGGCGAGCGGGTCTACGACATCTACTCGCGCCTCCTCGAAGAGCGCATCGTGTTTCTCGGAACGCCGATCAACGACGATGTGGCCAACTCTATCATCGCTCAGCTGCTCTTCCTCGAGAAGGAGGATGCGAAGAAGGACATCCTCCTCTACGTGAACTCCCCCGGTGGGCAGGTCACGTCTACTCTCGCGATGTACGACACCATGCAGTACGTCAAACCCAGCATCTCTACCGTATGCCTTGGCATGGCCGCATCTGGCGGAGCCATCATCCTGATGGGAGGAGAAAAGGGAAAGCGCTTTGCCCTGGAGCACAGCGAAATCATGATCCACCAGCCGCTCGGCGGCGCCGAAGGGCAGGCTACGGACATTGCGATCCATGCTGATCACATCATCAAGACGAAGGACTTGCTCAATGCCATGATCGCCAAGCACTGCGGACAGAAGCTGGAGAAGGTGAAAAACGACACCGAGCGCGATAAGTTCATGAGTGCCAAGGAGGCGCTCGCCTACGGGATCATCGATGGCATCGTCACGAAGAGCGGTAAATCTCAATGAACACTCAAAAGAACTCCGGATCCCTCCGGAGTTCTTTTTTTGTGAACTACATGCTCGATGCAGGCTTGTCGCACGTCTGGTTCGCTGAGCAGCTGAGCCTCAAAACAAGACCGTAGACGAGAATCCACACGAATGCGTTGATGGCGGCGGGCATACTGTCGGCGAGCGATAGGCCTCCAATCAGGGACTTCAGAAGCATGCCTGCAGGAATCGAACCAAGGGCAAGGCTCGTCGCCCAGCTTTCGATGTCACGACGCTTGTCGGCAACGAGCAACCCTCCGCCGACGATCATGAGTGCGGGGAGAATGATCGCCCAGAGCGCGCCGAGGAGCGTGATCGGTCCCAGACCATCACTGACCATGGCTTTGAATGCTCCGAAGCTCATGTAGTGAGCAACGCCCACAAACAGCAAGGAGAGTCCGAAGCTGACGCGAAAGACCGTTGCTCGAATGAGCTTGGGACACTTGGGGCAGAAAGCAAACATAGGACGAGGGGGGAAATGCAACGGACATCATATCCCCACTTCAAGAGAATTCCTCAGAGATTCGCATACTGTGCAAGCGAAAATACGAGAAGAGGAATGTGGGAAGATGGTAGAAATAGTCTAGAAATCTGATAGGGTGCACGCGTGTTTTTTCTGCGCGGACAAACTCCTCACGGGCGATGCGGCGAGATCAAGACGCAGCACGGCACCCTACAAACGCCGGTCTTCATGCCCGTGGGAACGGCGGGAGCGATGAAGGGCATCAGCCACGGGGAGCTGCTGTCTCTCGGAGCAGACATCCTCCTCTGCAACACGTACCATCTGCACTTGCACCCCGGGGAGGACATCATCGCTGAAGCCGGTGGTCTCCACCAATTTATCGACTGGGACAAACCCATCCTCACGGACTCTGGAGGATTTCAGATCTTTTCCTTGAGCAACCTGCGATCCATCGACGACGAGCGTGTGATATTTCGCTCCCACATCGACGGATCGGAACATGTCCTCACACCCGAACGTGCAGTGGAGATCCAGCACAAGCTCGGAAGCGATATCATCCTCTGTCTCGACCATTGTCCGCCTTCAACGGCAAGCCGCAGCGAGGTGCTGGAAGCGACGGATCGGTCACTAAAGTGGGCGAAGCGATGCAAGAGGGAGCATGGCCGAATTCTTTCGCAATCCAAAAGAGGGGGGGACGATCATTCTCCTCTCTTGTTCTGTGTGATTCAGGGCGGCCTAGAACGTGACCTCCGCGAGAAGTGCTCTCAGGAAATGATTGCCATGGGTTTTGATGGGTACGCCATCGGAGGACTCGCGGTCGGCGAATCCCAGGAGGAAATGTACGGGGTCCTCGATGCCCTCTGCCCCCTGCTTCCTGCCGATCGCCCGCGCTACCTGATGGGCGTCGGAGTCATCGAGCAGCTCAGAGCATGTGTCGCCAAAGGGATTGATATGTTTGATTGCGTGCTTCCAATGCGCCTGGCACGACACAGTAAGGTTCTCCTCAGTGACGGAACATCTCTGGATATCGACAAGGCAATGTATCGTACAGACTTTCAGCCCATCGATGCCGACTCCCCCTCTGCGCTTTCTCGCACGCACTCGCGCGCCTACCTCCACCATCTCATGAAGACCAAGGAGCGCTACGGTGAAACCATCGCATGCATGCAGAACCTCGGTGTCACACTGCAGGCAATGCGAAGCATCCGAGAGAGCGTGGAATCCTGATCCGCTCGATATCCTTACGCAGCAATCTTCACGACTTCGATCTCCGTGTACTCCTGTCGATGCCCCTTCACTCTGCGGTAGCGCTTTCGGCGGCGATGCTTTGCCACACGAATCTTCTCACCGCGCGTGTGCTCAAGAATCTTCACCTGAACCGATGCGCCCGCAACAGTCGGCGTGCCAACGGTCACCACGTCATCCTTCGCAATAAGCAGAACATCGCCAAACGACACGCTAGCACCGACCTCGTCTGCAATGCGAGGAATGCGCAGTTTCTGGCCTTGCATGACCTTCTCTTGAAAGCCTTTGATGTTGACGACAGCAAACATGCCCGCGGAGTCTACGGGGTCCCCCGCTGCTGCGCAAGCATTCTCCAGCCTACCATTCAAAGGGGCACAACAGGGAATCCGCGGACGGAGAGTTCGTACCGCGCGAGCTGCAATTCGAGCTGCGTCAGCTCCGCCTGCTCTCGACGGTTATAGAGCTCAATGGACTGATCCTTATGGCGATTCTGCAGCCCCTGACGCTGCCTCAGGAGATCGATCACGAGACTCTGCCTGCGCGCTTCATCGTCTGCGGACTGGCCCCCTCTGATCTTGGCGTAGGCAATGCGCTGCTCTGCAGCGTCAATCTGTCGCTCAATATCGAAGTTCGCCTGCGTCCAGAGAAGATCCGCCTTCCTCCGACGCTGACCGAAGAAGAAGCTGCACTCGGTCTTCTGGGCCTCAATCTGCAAGCGGTATATATCAACCAACTGGCGATTGCGCTGCTCTCGCTCATCATGGAGACAACGCTGGTAATCCGGATTGACTGTACCGTCGGAACGCCTCTGCTCGCAGGATGATTGAGCGACAACCGGAGCACCTGCAAGCGTTGCTGCAATCGTGAGTCCTAAGATGAGTACGTGAGTTTTGCGCATAAGAAAGGGAAAACAACGAAGTAGCGCATTTTGCTCTTTCTTGCATAAGAGTAAATTGACAAGATTAAATTATTAGTAATTTATAGCACCATAAACCATTCTTCACTGATGGAAGGATTCCGCTAGGATAGCCCTATCTCTAGATTGGGGAGTCGCCAAGTGGTAAGGCAGCGGCCTTTGGAGCCGCCATTCGAAGGTTCGAATCCTTCCTCCCCAGCCATGCCTAGCGAAAATCAACGGAGCAGTCCCGATGGGCGACTGCAAAATTTTGGCATATAAGTCATAAATGACGCTTTTTTATTTATAAATTGAAATTCAGACATTAATATATTTTATAACAATAACTATTAAATACACGTTTTTTAATTTAAAGCACTTTTTTGGACTTATTAGTATTTTTGTTAGTTTTAAATTAGATTGCCTTATTTATAAAAATATTTATAATTCATACCTTCTACTCAACTTCCTATGCAGAAGCGCTCTGTACTGGCTGCCGTGAGCGTGTGCTCACTCGTCCTGTCTCAGCTCCCCATCTCGGGACTTCCCCTTCCCCCACCGGAGAGTGTCCTGTCTGTGGTACCCACCGCAGCAGCGCAATCGTGTACGACGTGCGTGCAGTGCAACGACGGATTGGATAATGACGGAGACGGCTTCATCGACTTCCCGAATGATCCGGGGTGTAGCTCCGCGACGGACAACGACGAGAGCAATCCGCTGACGGCGGACCTCTCGATTACCAAGTCCGGACCGAGCTCGGTCGCCTTGGGCGGCGTCGTGAGTTACACGCTGACGGCAACCAACGACGGACCCAACACGGCCAACAGCGTGACCTTCCAGGATCCGATTCCTACGGGTCTGACCTTTGCTCCGGGCTCGAGCTCGAGTAACTGCGTCCAGAATGGCAGCAACATCCTCTGCAATAACATCACCCTGACCAATGGGCAGAGCGCCACGATGACGGTGGCGTTCAACGTCCCGACCACATTTGCGTGCGGAGGAACGATCCAGAACCAGGCGACGGTCTCGACGAGCACAACAGATCCGGTGAGCAGCAATAACACGAGCGGCGTGGTGTCGACCAGTGTCACGTGCGTGCAGTGCAACGACGGATTGGATAATGACGGAGACGGCTTCATCGACTTCCCGAATGATCCGGGGTGTAGCTCCGCGACGGACAACGACGAGAGCAATCCGCTGACGGCGGACCTCTCGATTACCAAGTCCGGACCGAGCTCGGTCGCCTTGGGCGGCGTCGTGAGTTACACGCTGACGGCAACCAACGACGGACCCAACACGGCCAACAGCGTGACCTTCCAGGATCCGATTCCTACGGGTCTGACCTTTGCTCCGGGCTCGAGCTCGAGTAACTGCGTCCAGAATGGCAGCAACATCCTCTGCAATAACATCACCCTGACCAATGGGCAGAGCGCCACGATGACGGTGGCGTTCAACGTCCCGACCACATTTGCGTGCGGAGGAACGATCCAGAACCAGGCGACGGTCTCGACGAGCACAACAGATCCGGTGAGCAGCAATAACACGAGCGGCGTGGTGTCGACCA
>Ga0194132_10000259_pt1 | contig 110049 bp, 74 predicted proteins | sample TA2KigOf80mmetaG_FD_148612 | JGI IMG/M metagenome (GOLD analysis project Ga0194132, IMG submission 148612) | Freshwater microbial communities from Lake Tanganyika, Tanzania - TA2015054 Kigoma Offshore 80m | ecosystem: Environmental > Aquatic > Freshwater > Lake | place: Tanzania: Lake... | reverse complement strand
GTGACGGATTTCTGGCGTTTCTGGACTTTGCCGAAGTTCGAGCCGTAGAATCCAGCTGTTTTCCCGCCTGAGTCTGCGTCGGCGATGGCCGATGTCCCGCCCTGTTCGGCCCGCCTCAACATCACAAGGTTTCGGCATGAGGTTTCGCGCTTGTCCCTCGTCTGTTCCTCGCACGGTTGGTATCCGACCGTGGTTCGCGCTTGGTGCTGTGCTCAGTCTGTTGCTGTCCGGCTGCCAGAACCGGGATGAGATCAAGCGGTACACGGTGAAGAAGCTGCCGCATTCGGAACGCAAAGTGGCAGAAGTGCCGCCGAGCCGGGAGATGCCGGCCGGGCATGGCCGACCTCGGGCCGAGCGGATGCTGGCGGCGATTGCTTCGCAAGGGCGAACGTTCTGGCTGTTCAAACTGACAGGGCCGAGGGCCGCGGCAGCTGACCAAATGGAGGGATTTCTCCGTTTGGTCCAGTCGCTGAAGTTCCCCGATGAGGAGAACGGGACTCCCACTTGGACGTTGCCCGAAGGGTGGACCGAACAGAAAGAGGAATCATCGTCGTCGAGAGCTTTCGCCACGCTGGTCGCTGATGCGGAGGGAGCCAAGTTGCCGGTGAGTGTGTCGCGGTTTCCATTCCCCTCCGATGGCTCGACCGAACAAGTTCCGCTGATGATTGTGAATGTCTGGTGTGAACAGTTCGGATTGCCAGAGAAGAAGCAGTCCGATCTCTCCGCCGAAGAGCAACCCAAGGATGCCGAAGTGCGGCAGTTTGATGTGGACGGCAAACAGGTCACGCTGGTCAACTTCGTGGCGACTGAGGCTCCGACAAAACAACCTTCCTCTTCGTCCCCTGGACAACCGAAATGGACGGTGCCTGAAGGTTGGAATGAAGCACCGGGTGACGGTGTGTCAATCGCGGCGTTCGAAGTGTCGTCGGACGGCAATCGATCTATCCGAACAACGGTCAGCGTCCTTGGCGGCGGCGACTTGCTGGCGAACATAAATCGTTGGCGCGGTCAGCTCAGCCTGGCACCGTGGTCCCGAGAGGAATTGGCGAAATCCACAAGAGTTGTTTCGGTTGGTGGCATCGATGGGACGCTTGTGGAATTGAGCGGTACATTCAAGAAGCCAGGGCAGCCGGAGAAGCCGGGGAGCACGTTGGGTGTCATCGTTCCGCGTCGCGGACAGTCGTGGTTCTTCAAGCTGACTGGTGATGTCGAATTGGCCAAGCGAGAGAAAGCCAACTTCGAGGCGTTCGTACAGTCGGTGAAGTTTGAGTAGTGAATTCGGTTTATAGTTTGGCGTGAGTTGACGTTTTCTTTACTCCTTCGGAGTAATTGCAACTCCCCAATGGAGCACCATCATGGCCACAGCAGACATGCTCAATGATCGTTCATCAGCGGAATCGGACATCGCGGTCGGGTCGCTGGTCGAAAAGTTGATGCGGCCGTTGGCGTCGCTGAAGTTGACGGTGACGCTCTTGTCGCTGGCGACGTTTCTGGTGCTGGCCGGGACGATGGCTCAAGTGAATGCGGACATTTGGGAAGTGGTCGAGAAGTACTTCCGCTGCAATTTGGCGTGGATCGACCTGCAAATCTTCTTCCCGCCGTCGTTCTTTCCCAGCAAGCCGAACATTCCCGATTGGATGGTGATCCCGTTTCCGGGTGGCCGGCTCATCGGCGTGGTGATGTTTTTGAATCTGCTGGCCGCTCACGGGATTCGCTTCAAAGCACAGGCGAAGGGGAATCGGCTCTGGGCGGGGGTTGGCGTGATCGGGCTTGGTCTGCTGACGACGTGGATGGTGGTGGCGAGTGGTTCCAGTGCCGATGGCTTACAGACCGACAGCTGGATTTCATGGGGTGCGATTTGGCTGTTGTCCAAATTTGTGCTCACGGGGATTTGGGGCTATGCGGTCTACGAGACGGTTCGCAGCGACTCCAACGAGAAGAGTGACACAGAGAACCGGAAGCCGATTCCGTTTTGGGTCAAAGCGACCGGCTGCACCGCGTTCGGTTTGTTTCTGGCGTGGCTGTGGGTGTACGGCAATGTGCTCGACGATTCGTCGATGCGGATCTTGTGGCAGTTGCTCAAGGGGACCTTGTCCGGTGTGGTGCTGCTGATCGGCTGCGTGATGGTCTTCAAAAAGCGAGCCGGCATCGTGCTGCTGCATGCCGGCATTGGGCTGATGATGTTCAGCGAACTGCTGGTGGGAATGTTCGCGGTCGAAGCTCAGATTTCGCTCGAAGAGGGTGAGAAGACCAACTATGCCCGTGACATCCGCTCGGCCGAGTTGGCGATTGTCGACTCGGCTGGGACTGATTCGGAGACACACGTCGTCGTTCCCGATACGCGACTGACTCGAGGCATTGGCAAGGACAAAATCAAGAACGAGCTGCTGCCATTCGACATCGAAGTGCTGGAGTTTCACAAGAGCGCTCGGGCCCAACCGGCCGAGGGAGATGCGAAGATCGTCGCGACCGCGGGGATCGGCAAGACGAGCGTGCTGGTTCCGATCGAAGCATCGACCGGTGTCGAATCCGACAGCAACGTCGACATGCCGGGTGCCTACGTCCGGCTGACGAAGCGCGACGGCGGCGAGGAGATCGGGATATACCTGGTCGCGGTGCATCTCTCCGAACAAGACAAGTCCGAGACGATTGAAGTCGGCGACAAAAAGTATGGCCTGTCGCTCCGGTTCCGCCGCGACTACAAGCCGTACACGGTCGAGTTGAAAGACGTGGACGGTACGAATTATCTCGGCACGAGCACCGCGCGGAATTACTCGTCGGACATCCGTATCGTCGATGAGTCACGCGGCAAGGATTTCGAGCATCACGTTTGGATGAACAACCCGCTGCGGTATGCCGGCGAGACGTTTTATCAGAGCGGCTACACGCAGGCGGGAGGCCGGGAATACACGACGCTGCAATTGGTGACGAACAGCGGTTGGATGATTCCGTATGTCGCTTGCATGATCGTGGCGGTCGGGATGCTGTTTCAGTTTTCGGTGACGTTGCTGCGGTTCCTGGATCGCCGCAGTCGCCAGGCGAAGGCTGTGACGGCGGCGGTTGTTGTCGATGGAGCGGCCCGTTGGGTGCCGATCGTGGTGGTTGCGTTCCTGGCGTTGTGGGTCGGAAGCAAGACGAAAGCTCCGGCGCTGAAGGGGAACACCTTCGACTATGCAGCGGTGGGGCATCTGCCCGTCGTCGTTGATGGCCGAGTCAAACCGCTCGACACTTACGCTCGCAACATGCTGCGAATCGTCTCCGGCAGTGAGACGTTCAAATTCGAAGATCAAGAGAACGGCAAAACGAAAACCCGCACCGAACCGGCGATCCGCTGGTTAATGGATATGATCGCTCAACCGTCGGCGGCGAAGCATCATAAAGTGATCCGCATCGACAATCTGGAAGTGCTCAAGGCCCTGAATCTGCAGGCCCGCAAGGGCTTCCGGTACTCGTTGGCGGAGATTGTCGAACAGCCCGACGAACTGGATTCCAAAGGCAAACGACTCGTACCGCTCGAAGAGACTCGCGTTGGCAAGCTGACGAAAAAGGCCGAAGAGGCCAACGCGAAAGAAACGCGGAACTTGAGCGTCGAAGATCGCAAGATCATCGAGTTTGATCGCAAAATCGGTTTGTATGGCTCGCTGATGCGTTTTGCGGACACACCCGATCTGAAGGCCCAGTCTCCGTTGGACCTGATGGATCGGGCGGTGGATTTCCATGCCGCGCTCAAGCGAAGTCGGCTGCCGTTTGTGCTGCCGCCGTTGCCCGGTTCGGACGATCAAGATCAATGGGATTACCTGCCGTTGTCCGAGATTCTGGAACCGATCGACAGCCGGCCAGAACACCGATACGTCGTCAAAAGCACAACCACTCAAATTGATGGAACCCTTGCCAGAGGGCAAATGCAAGTGGCGGGAGACCGGTATTACACGCAGGCTCGGCAGTGGCTGGCGAAACGCTATCCGGATGTCGAGAAAATCAAGGTGGCCAACTTCGATGCCCCGACCCAGGACGAATTCAAGGCACTGACAACCGGAGATCGTCGCCCAGTCAATCCCGCAGTGGCCGCGTGGCGAGACGTCTTGAAGAGCTACGAAGAGAGCAAGGCCTCGGATTTCAACGCAGCAGTCTCGCGGTATCGTGATTCGCTGAAGGATCGCTCGTTCGGCGGGGTCGGCATGAGTCGCATTGGCTTCGAGTGTTTCTTCAACTCGTTTCAACCGTTCCTGCTGGCATCGATGTTGTACTTCCTGTCTTTCTTGGTCGCCGGAGTGGCGATGCTCGGATTCCCGCGACTGCTCAACCGCACGGCTTTCGCCATGATCGCTTTGACGTTCAGCCTGCACATGTTTGCGCTGATCGCGCGGATGATCATTTCGGGACGTCCGCCAGTGACGAATTTGTATTCCACCGCGGTCTTCATCGGCTGGGGCATCGTGCTACTGAGCTTGATTTTTGAACGGGTTTATCAACTCGGCGTGGGCAACATTCTAGCGTCGGCCTGCGGGTTCATGACGTTGTTGATCGCACACTTCCTCGGCGGCGACGGAGACACCTTCACCGTGCTGGTTGCGGTCCTTGACACACAGTTCTGGTTAGCGACGCACGTGACGACGATCAATCTCGGTTACGCGACGACGTTCTTGTCGGGCATGATCGGTTTGATGTACCTCGCGCTGCGGACTCCGATCCGATTTGGATTTGCGATGGCCGGAATGATTGTGGCCGTGTGTGTGCTGCTCCCCAGTCCGATTGCCGAGACGATTGAATCATTCACGGAAGTCAGCCTCTCCGCGAATGCGGTGAAGTGGGGCGGACTGATGGCGGGATTCTTGGGTTTTGCGGTGACTGCTTGGGCTTCGGCTCAACCACGCTTCCGCAACGCCGAGCCTCTGACGCCGGAGCTGCAGACGAACCTCTCGCGAATGCTGTACGGCACGCTTTGTTTTGGAATCTTCTTCAGCTTTGTCGGCACGGTGCTTGGTGGCTTATGGGCCGATGATAGTTGGGGCCGCTTCTGGGGCTGGGATCCGAAAGAAAACGGCGCGCTGATCATCGTGCTGTGGAACGCGGTCGTTCTGCACGCTCGCTGGGGAGCGATGGTTAAAGACCGAGGCATGGCAGTGCTGTCGATCGGCGGCAACATCGCGACCGCGTGGTCGTGGTTCGGAGTCAACGAACTCGGCGTCGGCCTGCACAGCTACGGATTCACGGAAGGGATCTTGCTGGCCCTGGCGTTGTTCGTCGTTAGTCAACTGGTCGTGATCGTGATCGGCTGCCTGCCGAAGAGTTTCAGTCCAACGGCGAACGCTGCGGCGTGAAGCTTCAATGTGGAGATGCGCCACACACCAGCACGACGCGCTAGCAAGTGGTCGATCCGACGCACTACTCGCTCGCGGATCGTGCTCATTTGATGGAGCTATTCGCCTCTCACGGTTTGTCGCCGACGTTGCACCCAAGTTGCCTCGTCGGTAAATCCAAACGGTTGATAGACCTCCTGCAGCTTGCGATCTCGTTCGACCGGAGCGAAGCCCGCAATCGCGTGCAGCTTTCGCAGGCAGGCCGGACAAAGCTGCATCGGCCGCGAATCACTCTGGGTGAGGTTGTTGCTGCCGTTAACGGGATACCAATAGAAGATGCCGTATTGTGCGCTGAAGACTTGGCAGGTTTCGTGAGCCAATGTGTGGCCGCTTCTCTGCAGAATCAGTGTCCCGACGTCGGCAGGTCGCGGATCGTCTTAGAATGTCAGGTCGAAGCGGGCGATGCTGAAGATCCAGGTGCAGTCCTTGATCGACGCTTGCCCGAAAACATAGGACTCCGTCGTGCTGGAAAAAATCCTGGAGAGTTACACCGAGCAAACAGTAGGCATCTGATCGAAGTTAGCGCTCAAGGATCTCGAGGATGTCACTGGTGAGCCATTAAACACGTTCGGTGCGCTCGCGGATTCGCGTGGCGATGTGGTCGGCGACGATGATCAGCACCAGGTGGAGCAAGCCTGGCACGACGAAGCGTCTTCGCATGAGCAGGGTCTTTTGAGGTTCGAAACCCTGTGACTTTACGAGGAATCACGTGAAGGGGTTGCAGATTTGAGTCACGGCCATTCTAACTTGCCGGTGACACGTGCCCCCGTGCGTTTTAAGAATCCTCTCCCGTCTGTCGAATGGTCTGACATCATGAACGCTTCTTTGCCTCGCACCAGCAGTCGTGAGCTGCACTTCGAGAACGGTTCGGCCATCGGGATCAGCAACCGCTGGGATCAGGGACAATACTGCTCGATTTTGACGAAGGCGGGGATCGTCGGCTGCGGCATCTACGATTTGAAGACGCCAGCGGAATTCGGGCAGGCGATTGCGATCTGCAGAGGGACTCCGGCCCAGCCGTTGACCGAGCCGGAGGACTTGTGCGAGTCGAAGATCGTTGGCTGCACGCCGAAGGCGGAGTCTTTTGGAATTCGCGTCGGTATGACCGGGCGCGAGGCAGTGGAGTTGATGCTGAAAGTGGGTGAGTAGTGCCGTCCCGCAACCGTCAGAGAGCGGCTGGGTTGGTGTCGGTGGCCGCTCGCTGACGGTTGCGGTACTGCGGTGTGAGCAGATCATGATCCAATTCCAATTTCCTGAGCTGTTCCTGCTGGCGATTCCGCTGGCATTGGCGTATCGGCGTTGGGGATCGGCGAAGGGATTCACGGGCATCTTGCGAGTCACGTTGCTCGTGCTGCTGCTGCTGGCGTTGACCGGGCCGCGATGGAATTTGGGTGGCGAGGGGATCGACGTGGTCATTGTGGCGGATCGGTCGCGATCGCTGCCGGAGAAAACGGATCAATCGATTCGAGAGTTGATTCACGATCTCGAGCGGAATCGTAAAAGCGGTGATCGGATTGGGCTGGTGACGTTTGGCAGTCGCGCGGAGGTCGAACACACGCTGTCTCGCAGCAGCGAGCTTGGGGCGTATACGCGTGCGGTTCTGCCGGACGGGTCCGATCTGAACGATGCGATCTCGTCGGCACTGAATTTGGTCGAGCCGACTCGGCCGGCGCGGATTTTGGTGATGTCAGATGGCGAAGCGAACGGAGCGTCGCCTCTGTCGGCCGCGCGGCGTGCTCGCGAGGTGGGAGTACCAGTTGACTTTCGGTTGTTTGAGCGGAATCGGATCGGCGATCTGGCGATCGAATCGCTGACGTTGCCGGATACGGTCTCGCCGCGCGAACCGTTTCAGTTCGCGGTCTGGGTGCAGGCCAGCCGTGAGGCTCACGGAACTGTGCGGGTGTTGCGCGACGGGCAGGAGATCGCAAAGCTTGAACGGGATTTCGTGACTGGGCTGAACCGCGTGCTGTTCCGCGATCTGCTGGAAGAGGGAGGAATCTCAAATTACTCGGCCGAGTTGGTGCTCGAAGGTGATCCGCTGGAAGAGAACAACCGCGGCGCGGGAGTTGTGCGAGTCGAGACAGCGCCGCGCGTGCTGGTGCTCAATCACGATGGGCAGGAAGACAATCTCGTTCGAGCGCTGCAGGCGGCGCGACTGCCGTTGGATGTCGTGTCGAGCAAGACGCATCCGCTGACTCAGGATTCGCTCGACAAGTACCGGGCGGTGATTATCGAAAACGTTCCCGCCGCGGACTTCGGGCGGTTGAAGATGGAGCGGCTGGCTCAGTGGGTCGAAGACCTTGGCGGCGGACTGTTAGTGACAGGAGGCGAACGCAGCTTCGGGGTCGGCGGCTATTTCAAGAGTCCGCTTGACGATGTCCTGCCGGTCTCGATGGAACTGCGAGAAGAGCATCGCAGGAACCGCGTCGCGATCGCAGTCGCGCTCGACCGGTCCGGCAGCATGTCGATGCCGGTGCGCGGCGGCAAACAAAAGATGGACTTGGCCAATCTCGGCACGGCGGAGTGCATCAAGATGCTGTCGGCGTCGGACAAGGTGGCGGTGTTTGCGGTCGACAGTGCTCCACATGTCATTCAAGCGTTGCGCAACGTCGATGATCCGGAAGCGATCATCTCAAATGTGCTCCGCATTCAAAGCATGGGGGGCGGCATTTACGTTTACGAGGCATTGGTCGCGGCCGGCAAAGAACTGATGAAGGCGGGCGAGTATTCGACGCGGCACATCATTTTGTTTTCGGACGCTCAGGACAGCGAAGAGCCGGGGGACTACAAAACGCTGGTCAAAAAGTATTCCGATGCCGGAATCACCGTCAGTGTGATTGGGCTCGGCACCGATCGCGACGTGCATGCGGATCTGCTGAAGGACATCGCGAAGCTTGGCGGCGGCAACATCATGTTCTCGGAAGACCCCGAAGAACTGCCGCGACTGTTCACGCAGGACACGATGAGCATCGCTCGGAACACATTCATCAAGCACGATCCGGAGCTTCATCCGGCCGACGGTATCCCCGGCAAGCTGCTGCCTGATGCGCGGCTGATGGGGGAACTCGGTCGCGGTCTGTTTCCGCCGACGATGGGCTACAACCTCAGCTACTTGAAGCCGGAGGCGACCGGGGCCGTGGTCTCGACCGACGAATATAACGCCCCGTGGCTGGCGTTCTGGTATCGCGGACTCGGACGAGTTGCCGCGCTGTCGCTGGAAGTCGATGGGCCGCACTCCGGGCCCTTCGCCTCGTGGGACAGCTACGCGGACTTTCTCGTGACGCAGACTCGCTGGTTACTCAACAGCGCGTCGCCGGACGACGTCTTCATGGCGATGCAGCAAGAGGGACAAGAGGCGGTCGTCAACATTGAGCTTGATCCCGATCGGGGTGACAGGCATCGCTCGGACACGCCGACGTTGTTTGTCATCCCTCCGGGCGACGAACGGACGCAACCGACGACACCGGATTTCGTGTGGACTGGTCCGAACTCGTTGCAGGCTCGGTTCCGTTTGGAACAAACCGGGACATATCGCACGCTGGTCCGCGCGGCGGGGAAGAACTCGCGCGAGTTCATGCGTGGGCCGACAGTGACGCTGCCGTACTCGCCGGAATTCACGCCGCGACAGGGCTTGCCTTCCGGCCGAGAGTTGTTGTCGGACATCGCGAAGCTTTCGAATGGTCGCGAGCGAACCGACATCCTTTCCGTGCTCGACGATCCGCCGCGTAGTGTGCAGACTCGCTCGCTTCTGCCGCTGCTGTTTTTGCTCAGCCTGATTGTGCTGATGCTGGAGATCGCCGGGCGTCGGCTGTCGTGGTGGGAAACATTCCCGTGGTGGCGTCCTGCGGCAGTTGCCGCTGAATGGACCTCCGACATTCCGCGCGCGGTCGAAACGAAGCCGTCATGGTGGCAGAGTCTACGTCCCAAGCCAGTCCGTCGCCGAGTCGTGGTCACACCGGCGACTACGGCGGCCTCAGCGGTCCCGAAGAGCACGGTGCCGCCGAAAGTGACGACGACCCCGAAGACAACCGTCTCTGCGGCCGACCTGTTCGAGCAGGCGAAGCGACGGGCATCGAATCGATTGAAGTGAAACCAGAATTCACATCGCCTCAGATTTCGATTTATGGCATAGTCCGTGTCCCGTTTTCCGTAGCCAGGCGTCCACGATTAATTGCCATGCTCGGTTTGCATAACAAATCTCGACGTCACGCTTCGCCATTGGCGGCTTGCTTGATGCTCGTGTTGTTCGCTGTCATGCCTCAGTCGCTGACGGCACAGCCGTCCAAGGTGACAAAGGCGGAGCGTGCGCTCGCGAACTTGCAGGCTCAACATCGGGAGGCTCACAAGCTCTTCGCCGACGATTTAGAGCGAGTGGCTCAAACTTGTGAAACGCATGAACTGAAGGAGATCGCGGCGAGAGTCCGACGGCTGGCCGCTCCGGTCGATCCCGATGTGTTGCGGTTTGAACCGCTCCCCCGACAAATGCAGCCGCAGATTCCGGCTCCAGCGGCGGGAGAGTTCTCGTGGCAGGTAGAACTGCGGACGTTTCGGAAAGCCTACTCGATCGAATTAGACAAGCTCGCCTCCCAGGCGGTGAAAGCGGGACTCCCCAGCTACGCCTTCCAACTGATTCGCGAAGTCGCGTTCCACGATTCGGATCACGTCCGCGCTCGGCGTCTGTTGGGATACGAGCGGTACAAGGACGAATGGGTCTCGCCGTTCGAGGCGAAGAAGCTCAGGAATAAAGAGGTCTGGACGGCACAGTGGGGCTGGCTGCCGGAGTCACATGTCGCTCGCTACGAAAACGGGGAGCGGCGTAACGGTGTGCGGTGGGTCACGGCCGAACGTGACGCGCAGCTTCGCAGTGGCTTCAGCAATCCTTGGGAGATCCGCACCGAGCATTATCTGCTCAAGACGAACTTCAGCTTGGAGCACGGCGTTGCACTGGCGTCCTCGTTGGAGGAGTTTCATCGCTTCTTTGAGCAGATTTTTGCTGGCTTCTTCAACGATTCGAAGCGGCTGCAACTGTTGTTCGAAAAACCGGCCACCGCCGCTCGAGACCTGAAGCCTTTTCATATTCACTTCTTTCGCTCACGCGACGAGTACATCGCCAAGCTGCACAAGAAATACGGGCAGCAGATCACGATCACAAACGGCTTGTACGACACGGACGATCTCGTGGTTTACAGCTTCCACAACCCGATGGAACCGGCCGAGCCGACGCTGTACCACGAGGCGACGCACCAATTGCTGGCGGCACATCTCAAGCCCAGCCCTGTGATCGCTCGCGACGAGAACTTCTGGCTGATCGAAGGGATCGCCTGCTACATCGAGTCATTCCGCGTTGCGGATGGGGAAGTCAGTCTCGGCGACCCTCGAAGCTTGCGGTTCGAAGCGGCCCGTTTCCGCAAACTGAAGGATGGCTATTACCTGCCGCTTGCCGAATTTACCGCAATGGGCAAGGAGGCCTTTCAACGGCATCCGCAGATCACGAACAACTACAGCCAAGCGTCTGGGCTTGTGCACTTCTTCATGCACTACGAAGGGGGCCGCTATCGCGATGATCTGATCGAGCATCTGCGGCAGATTTACAAGCAAGCCGAGACGGGCAAGCGTCCGATGGCGCTGGAGGTCCTCACCAGCTCGAACTTCGCTGAATTGGATCAGCAGTATGGCGAGTATGTGCTGAAGTTGTCGCAGTCGTTGAAGGAAGAATTTTCGATCCAAGACGAGTAAAGCAGGCTTTCCAGCCTGACCCGAATTGGCAAATTGTGTCGATGGTTGATCGGGTCAGCCTGGAAAGGCTGACCTACTCGCCGTGACTGACTTTCTTCAAATAGGCCAGCGCTTGTACGGCGTCGCGAGTCGCGTCTTTGCTGTTGTTGCGATCGACTGTGAGCCAGCCGTGATACTCGGCTTCGGTGAGCAGTACGATCAGTTCTGGCCAATCGACATCGCCACGGCCGAGGACGACCTCCTGGCCGGAGCCGTCGATGTCTCGCACACCGTCGCGCGCGGTGACGTGCAGGACGTGTTGGTGCAACTCGCGGTACGCGGAGATGGCGTCTTGACCGCACATCGCAAACACCGCAGGGTCGAAGTTGATGCCGACCAGTCCTTCCGTGATGTTGGAAATCAACTCCTTCAGATCGGTGGCCGAATCGCGTGTCGGAGTGATTGCCAGCGTTGTGCCGACTCGATTGCTGTGCCGAGCGACGTCGCTGAGCACGTTGACCAACAGCTTGTACTCTTCCGAATCCTTGTCGGTCGGGATCGCTCCGACGCGAGCGACAACAATCGGAACCTGCAGTTGGTAGGCGAACTCCAGCGTTTGCTTCAGGCCCGAAATGCGAGCCTCGATTTGTTGGGGGTCGTACAGACTGCGGCGAGTCGGAAAGGCCAGCGAAGAGATCGTCAGCCCCTCGATTTCCAGGTCGTGTCGGAGTTGTCGGCGGCCGCTGTCCGAAAGGTCGGTTGGCCGGAGTTCCTGTCGGGCGTCGAACTGAATCCCGGTTGCCCCCAGTTCGACGGCGGCATGGATGGCCCGGCGGACTGGCTGCGGAAGGCAATGGCAGGCGACGGCTCGGCGCAACGGTTTCATGCGGAATCTCCGGGGTTTTCGGGGCGGATGCGGGTTGCACCCGACCGACACGAGGCGCGTCGGCCACGCGGACAGCCTTTTTCCCGGTCGGGTGGACTTTGTCAACCGCCGGGTCTGATTTCCGGCACTTCCGGCTCAGAATCTCGATGAAGGGGATTGCAAATTTCCACGCAGGGTTGATTTAATCATTCCCCGTCCGATGACGTCGGGAGCAAGGTGGCTCGCCGCCGTACTATCCGCCAAACCTTGTGGCAGAGACGCCGTGAGGTTGGCTTTGAAAGGTCTCGTCCCGCCAGAGCAATTCGCTCGCTCGTCATGACCTGCCTGTGCGAGTCCGACCGGAACTCGCAGCTTCCCCTCAAAACTTCCCGATGGCTGGAAACTTGCGAACTCGGTTGGGCTGATTGGCCACAGCGAAGTTTCGTCATTTGGGCCGGCGCTGTTCGGGCGAATCCTCCACGACGATTGTTACTCGTTTGAAAGGAGTCAGTCCCTCGAATGGATTCCGCCGCGAGTTGTGCTCGTGGCATATTGACTTTGCAGGGCGTCGCGCAACGTCCGGTAAAACCCGAGAAAGCCTACGGTATTCAGGAAGAACTCCGCCGGCTGATTCCCAGCGCAGACTCAACGCGATCCCAGCAAGCTTTGCCGTCTGCCTGCCGATAGAGTGATCTGCAAACCGGCCCACGATCAGATTTAACGCTTCCTGCCTCACGGCCGGAGACACACAGTCTTGTTTCGAATCTGATCGCGGGACAAAAAGCCTGCCTTCCCGCCTCCCGCCGTCCGTTTTCTCAACAACATGGCCTCATTGACGAGGCCGAGCGTAGGAATCATGGAATTCAGAAAAGTTCAGGCACTTCGTGGTCCGAACGTTTGGGCGAATTTTCCGGTCTTGGAAGTCTGGGTGGACCTGGGCGAGTTCAAAGACAAATCCTCCGAAGAGATCCCCGGCTTTAATGACCGGTTGATAACTTGGCTGCCCACGATGATCGAGCATCGTTGCAGTGTCGGAGAGCGCGGCGGCTTTTTTCAACGTCTGCGTCGCGGCACTTATCTGGCTCATATTCTTGAGCATCTTTCGATCGAATTGCAGACACTGGCCGGACACGTCGTCGGCTTCGGCCGCGCACGCGAGAGCAATGAGGACGGCGTCTACAAGGTTGCGATCGAGTACATCGAAGAAGACGTCTGCCGCGAGACGATCAAGATCGCTCGCGATTTGATCCTCGCCGCCATTCATGGCCAGCCTTTCGACGTGGCGGCTGCCGTCGAAAAGCTCAAGGAACTGGCTCAGGACATCGGTCTCGGTCCCAGCACGAAGGCGATCGTCAACGCCGCGACCGCGCGAGGCATTCCGTATCGACGGCTCAACAAAGGAAGCCTGATTCAATTCGGGTTCGGTGCGAAGCAACGTCGCATCCTCGCGTCCGAGACCGATCGCACAACCGCAATCGCCGAAACGATCGCGCAAGACAAGAATTTGACGCGGGACCTGCTGTCTGGAATCGGTGTCCCAGTTCCCGAGGGCCGACCGGTCGAATCAGCGAACGATGCCTGGGAAGCGGCAGAAGAAATCGGCGTTCCTGTTGTCGTCAAACCCCAAGATGGCAATCAAGGCCGAGGCGTGACAACGAATCTCACGACCAAAGAGCAAGTCGTGCGAGCCTACGAGATTGCCTATGACGAAAGCTCGTCTGTGATTGTCGAGAAGTACATTCCCGGCTGCGATTATCGACTGCTGGTAATCGGTGGCGAGTTGATCGCAGCGGCTCGGCGAGAGCCTGCCAATGTCATTGGCGACGGGCTACACACGATTCAACAATTGATCGACATCGTCAATCAAGACCCGCGGCGCGGCGAGCATCATGGCACAGTGCTCAGCAAGATTCACGTGAATGATGCCGCAGAGGTGGTGCTCAAGGAGCAAGGCTTCGATTCGAACTCTGTTCCGCCGGCTGGACAGCGAGTGTTCATTCGCCGCAACGCGAATCTCAGCACCGGTGGCACGGCGGTCGATGTCACCGACAAAGTTCATCCCGAATGGCGAGCTCGCGCGATCGAGGCGGCTCGCATGGTTGGCTTGGACGTCGCAGGGATCGACGTCGTTGCCATCGACATCGCTCAGCCGTGTGAACCGGGGACCGGCGCGGTGGTGGAAGTCAACGCCGCTCCCGGATTGCGAATGCACCTCGCGCCGAGTTCCGGACAGCCTCGTCCCGTTGGCGAGGCGATCATCGGCACACTCTTCCCCGAAGGGGAAAACGGCCGTATTCCGATCGTCGCGGTCTCGGGCGTGAACGGCAAAACAACGACCACGCGCTTCACGGCTCACATTTTGAAGGGAACCGGCAAGACGGTCGCTCACACCTGTACCGACGGCATCTACATCGACGACCGGCGGATTGACAACGAGGATTGTGCCGGTCCGCAGAGCGCTCGCAACGTGCTGCTCAATCCCGAAGTCGAAATGGCAGTGCTGGAGACCGCTCGCGGTGGAATCCTGCGGGCCGGGTTGGGCTTCGATAAATGCGATGTCGCCGTTGTGACCAACATCGGCGAAGGAGACCATCTGGGTTTGGGAGACATCGAAACGCTCGACAAGTTGGCGCAGGTCAAACGAGTGATCGTTGATGTCGTCCCGCCAACCGGCTACGCGGTGCTCAACGCGACCGATCCCTACACAGTCGAAATGGGTCAGAAGTGCAAAGGCAAGGTGATTTTCTTCGCGATCGACGGTCAGAATTCGGTGGTTCTGGAACATCGAGCGAAAGGCGGGCGAGCGATCTTCATCAAAGAGCATCACGTCGTGTTGGCTGAAGGTCTGCGTGAAGAACCGTTGGTCTCACTCGACCGCATCCCGCTGACACACTCCGGGAAGATTGGTTTTCAAGTCGAGAATTCGCTGTGCGCGATTGCGGCCGCGTGGGGCTTGGGAATCAGTTTAGATGTCATCCGCGACCGCGTTGATTCGTTTGCCGCAAACCTCGAAGCCAGTCCTGGCCGCTTCAATGTTTTGAAGATTCGGGGCGGCACGGTCATTGTTGATTACGGTCACAATAGTTCCGCGCTGTTGGCGTTAATCGACGCTTTGAAGAATTATCCCCACACGCGGCGAACGTGTGTGTACTCAACCGCTGGTGACCGCCGCGATTGTGACATGCACCGTCAAGGTCAGCTCTTAGGTGAAGCGTTTGATCGAGTGATTGTCTACGAGGACCACTATCTCCGAGGGCGTGCTCCGGGTGAAATCATTCGACTTATCCGGCAAGGCATCGAGTCCGTCGAGTCTCGCCGTGCGCAGCAGATTGAGGAAATCTCTGGCGCGGTGAAAGCCGTTGAGCGTGCCCTCTCTACTCAACACCCCGGAGAGTTGATGCTTATTCAGGCCGACACCGTGGACGAGACGGTGGAGTATCTTCGCAGCTACCTGGACAAGCTTGCCGCCGAAGGCAGCGTCGGGGCGGATGGCTCGTCGGTTGAGGAAGTCAACGGTGCCGATTTGCGTGCGGTCCGTTCCGTGGCACGCTAACCAATCGTTTGCCAGGTCGTTGTCTGGACGTCGGCGGTTGGGTGGCTGTAACAATGATTCCGTGAATTGTTGTCGGCCTTTGTGGTTGGATTGTCAGACTCCGTATAGACTGGCTGGTCGATGTGTTTGGTCGATGCCAATACTTGCCGAGCGTTTTGAGAACTCCATGCATATCCGCAGCCGATTTGAGCCGCGCCAGTGTTCACTTGGTTGGATGAGTCTGCTCACCGCGATCCTGGTTTTCTTGCCGGCACATGTCGCGAGAGGCGATGAGAACAAGGATCAAGTTGGCAGGTTGAGTGCACACGTTTCCCTGGGAGGAACTAACGCCTACGTTCCCGGCCGATGGGGATTGTTGCGGATTAACCTGTCGAATCCGACTTCGGAGCCAATGGAAGTTTTGGCAGCGTCGTACTTCGAGGACGAGCCAACTTTGCAATACGGTCGGCGGGTTTGCATTCCGGCCATGTCACGTTTGCAGACGTGGCATCCGATTTTGGTGCCCGCCAAATCTTCCGCAGGGCCGCAGCGATTTGATTTCCGGACCCTGTTCATGGACATGGCACAGCAGCGCGAGGTTCTCATCCGCAGTGAAACCGGTGCTCTGCAGCTCGACGGCATGTTGCGGGCGGATGAAGGCAAACTTGTGGTCGGATTGATCGACCATTTGGGTGAGCCTGAGGCAGTGGATTCATCGGCTCCGATGGATTTAATCCTGAGCTCGCAGTCTTCAGTGATTCGCCACGGAAAGGTGGCGTACTTGGCGGATCGGTTGCTGCCGGCTGGAGAAGAGTGTTTGCAGTCGCTGGATCAACTGGTCATCGCCGACAGTCGTTTCATCGACGATGGGGCGGGGTTGGTAGCGATTCGTCGGTGGCTGTTTGGCGGAGGTCGTTTGTGGGTGATGCTGGATCGGGTCGATCCGTTGGTCTTGGAGCGACTGCTCGGAGACGAGTCGTTGTGTCAAGTCATTGATCGAGTCGGCCTGACAACAGTGCGACTGGAAGTCAAGGCTCCGAATGGCAGCGTTGCGCGAGAGATTCACGAACACGAACAACCGGTCGAGTTCGTGCGAGTGTTGGCATCAGAGGTCGAAGTCGCCTGCAGGATTGATGGCTGGCCGGCGGCATTTTGGAAGTCGTGCGGCGAGGGACGATTGCTGGTCACCACTCTGGCTCCCAAAGGCTGGATGCGGGAACGCACGTCCGATGACTATGTTGCGGGGACGAGAGTAGGTTCGAAAAATCTACAGCCAGCGGGACGCAACGGATCGCTTCCAGAGGTGGCCACTGCAACAGAATCTGAGGAGCCGGTGTGGCAGTCTCCGTTTGTTTCGTTGGGACCGATGCAGGAGATCGCGTCGGAGTTCTTTCGAGCACGATCGGAACCGCGATTAGCCCAGGCAACTCTTGAATCACTGGTTCAAGAGTACGTTGGGTATTCGATTCCTGCACGCTGGCAGGTGATTGGCTTGTTGTTGGGTTTCAGTGCTGTGCTCGGCGCATTGGGGTTCTGGCTTTGGCGGCGAAGTCGATTAGAAGTTTTGGGATTCCTTAGTCCGGCAATGGCTCTTTTGGTGAGCATCATTCTGGTTTGGTTGGGGTGGGTTCAACGTCAGTCGATTCCGGCCGCGGTGGCACGCGTGCAATTTGTGCGTGCTGTCCCGGAAACGGACGACGTCCGAGTCGAAGGTGTCGCGGGTTTGTTTTCTCCCGATGCGGGAATTATGACGGCCGGTTCAAAGGGTGGTGGTTGGCTGATGCCGGACATGACAGGGTTGTCAGGCAAGACGCGACGGATGGTGTGGACTGATTTCGATGAGTGGCAATGGGAGCATTTGCCAAAGACCGCCGGTCTGATGAACGCGACGCTGCTGCAATCAGCGACGCTGCCCGAACGGATAGAGGCTCAAGCGACGTTCGGCCCGGAGGGGCTTTCGGGACGACTGCATGCAGCAGCCGCGCATGAACCAACGGACGCGATTCTGGCGACTCGTACGGGCCGTATCGGAGTGGACCTTCGCGACGACGGAACTTTTGTGGCCCGCACCAATGCCGTGTTCACGGCTGAGCAGTTTCTAGCAGCAGACCTGTTGAGCGATGAACAACATCGGCGACAGCGAACCCTGATGCAACTCTTGGACGATCCGCAGCGGCGCGATTATCCGGAAGAGCCGCAGTTGCTGTTCTGGTCCAAGCCGTGGGATCTTGGATTACAGTTTGAGCGGAACCGTCAGAGTCTGGGGTCAGCGTTGGTCGCAGTGCCGCTGAAACTCGAGCGACCACCGACGGGAACCGACGTATCGCTCGCGGCGCCGTTGCTGCCTTACCGCGAAGTCATCGGACCTGACGACATCGGATTGACCGGCTTGTGGGACTACCGGCGTCGTGAGTGGCAACAAAGGTCGTCTTCGGCGAACACTTGGTTGAGATTTCAGATTCCCCGCCAGTTGCTGCCAGTCGCAGTGCGGCGCGGGCGGCTGGTGATCCAAGTGACCGGACCAGTTGGTCGATTAGAACTTGCCGGCCAGAGACCAAACGGCAACGAAATTGTTTCGATTCAGACTTGGAAAGATCCCGTGGGAACATTGACCTGGGAACTGACCGATCCCGATTTGTTATCCGTGACCACAGATGGCGGTTTGCTACTGCGAATCTCTGGCGGTGAATCGAAGCCACTCGAACAAGCGACATCGCTACCTGACTCGGACTCCAAGGTCAGTTACTGGCAGATCGAATCACTCGCTCTGGAACTGCACGTCAGGACGACCGAGACAAATTGACGACCGGAAAGGAAGAATGCATGAGTTCTGATAAGCCCGTAGTCGTGATTGAGCATCTGACGAAGCGGTACGGCAACTTCACGGCGCTCGAGGATTTGTCACTGACATTGAAGGCCGGGCAGATTCTTGGCCTGATCGGCCCCAACGGAGCGGGCAAGACAACCGCCATCAAGATTCTGGTGGGGCTGGCTCGTCCCACGAGCGGTACAGCCCGGATCGGCGATGCGGATTGCGTCGCCGATGCGCGGCGCATCAAACATCTGGTGGGCTACATGCCCGATCGCTTCGGTTCATACGACAACATGCGGGTCCGCGAGTATCTCGATTTCTTCGGAGCTGCATTCGGAATCTCGCGTCAAAAAAGGATCGCTCGGATCGACGAGGTCATGGAAACGACCGGTACGACGTACATGCGCGACCGATTTGTCGAAAGCCTGAGTCACGGGATGCAGCAGCGAGTTGGAGTCGCTCGAACGTTGCTGCACGATCCACAGGTTTTGATTCTCGATGAGCCGGCAAATGGGCTTGATCCGCAGGCTCGCATCGAGATGCGTGATTTGTTGATTCGATTGGCAAAGCTTGGCAAAACATTGATAGTCACGAGTCACATTTTGTCAGAGCTTTCTCGCATCTGTGATCACATCGCGATTCTCACGCATGGCAAGCTGCGGGCGTTCGGCACGATCGAGGAGATCGGTCGCATGGTCACGCAACGGCGGATGATCGAGGCTCAATTGAACTCGGCGGAGAAGATCGCCGCCGCCTCGGAAATCATTCGCCGAGCGATTGAAACTGATGCTGAAGTGATTCCGTCGCCCGAGGAATCGTCGATCCGATTTCGGACCGCGTTGTCCGAAGGTCAATTGGGTGATCTCTTAACCGATTTGGTGCGAGGTGGGATCCGAGTCACTCAATTCCGTGAATTGCAGACAGATCTGGAAGAAGCGTTCCTGTCGTTTGCTCGTCCGGTTGAGCCGAGCAATCCCGTTCAATCGGCCTCCACAGTCGCTGCTGCTGGAGGAGTCGCTCATGGTTAATCCACTGGTGCAGCGAGAACTCATTGGGGCTTTGCGGCAGAAACGAATGTTGTTTTTGCAGTGTGGATTGGCGGCGGGATTTGCGCTGCTGGTCATCATTCGTTGGCCGACGGATCCGCGCATGGCGTTGTCGGGAACTCGATCTCAGGAAGTCTTTCGACTGTTCGGTTACGGGCTGCTGTCAGTGTTGTTGTTGCTGTTACCGGTATTCCCGGCGACGAGCATCGTGCGCGAAAGAAATTCGGGGACACTGGCATTGCTGTTGAACACGCCGCTTGGATCGTTGCGGATTGTTCTGGGCAAGCTGTTGGGAGTGCTCGGTCTGGCGGGCCTGATGCTGGTGTTGAGTTTGCCAGCCGCATCGGCGTGTTACGCGCTGGGGGGCATCTCTTTGCGAGAGAATCTGTTGGGGCTGTATTCCTTGTTGGTGCTGGTCGTGTTGCAACTCTCGGCGCTGGGGTTGCTGGTGAGCACTTACACGACGACAACCGACGCGGCCGTCCGTTGGACTTATGGGTTCGTGTTGTTGTCGAGTGTGTTGACTCTCGGTCCGTATCAATTCTTGCAGGGGACGGAATCGTATTTGGCAGAGGTGGGAGATTGGCTGCGGTGTGCGTCTCCATTCGCCTCGTTGATGTCGTTGACCGGAACGGGTGACGTCGGAGCTGTGGGTCTGGTTTCGACCACGGACGTATCGGGACGGTTCGCGTGCATCTCGCTGGTACTGACTGCGATCTATTTTTTGTGGACTGTCAGCCGGCTGAACCACACAATTTTCGATCAGGCCCGAGATGCGGGAGTGATCAGCAATGATCAAGACTTTGGAACTCAATTGATTCGGCGACTTGTGTTTTTGGTCGATCCACAGCGGCGATCGTGGGCGATTGGCCCATTTGTCAATCCGGTGATGGTCAAGGAATTTCGATGTCGACGGTTCGGACGATTGCATTGGCTGCTGAGGTTGATCGCGATTTGTGCCGTGCTGTCGTTAGGACTGACGTATGCCACGGTGACTGGCACCGTCGATTGGGGTGTCGACACGATTGGTGGGATCATGGTGCTGATGCAAGTCGCGCTGTTGGTGCTGATCACTCCGAGCTTGGCCTCGGGTTTGATTAGCACCGAACGAGAAAGCGGAGGATGGCCTCTGTTGCAGATGACGTCGATGTCCGTATCTCGAATTCTGTGGGGCAAGCTGTTGAGCGTGCTGCTGCCGTTGTTGCTGGTGCTGTGCGCGACGTTGCCGGGATACCTTGTGATGGTTTACATCGAACCGGGCTTGAAGTTGCAGGTGCAGCGTGTGGTGATTTGCCTGCTGGCGACGGCGGGCTTTGCCATGTTGCTGAGCGCGGCGATCGGCAGCCTGTTTCGACGAACGGCTCCAGCGACGGCCGCTTCGTATGCGGCGTTGTTGGCGATTTGCGGCGCGCCGCTGCTGGTCTGGTTGGGACGCGATGCGCCCTTCGGTCACGACACGGTCGAAAAGGCGTTGTTGATCAATCCGGTCGCGGCGGCGCTGTCGGTGATCCGATTATCGGGATTTCGAGACTATCAACTGATTCCCGGCAACTGGTGGTTTCTGGGAATCGGATCAGCGACATGTCTGTTGGTTTTGGTCGTTCAGACTCGGCGGATTTCGCGTCCACAGTAGCGTGAGCATTGGGGAGTCTGCGATGCGTGCAATGATTTGTTGGCTAATGGTGTGTTGCCTCTCCGTCGGCAAAGCGCACGGCGAGATTCGCGTTGAATTCGCGATGGATCGTGATCCCGATGTGAGAGCACCGGATCCGATCATGATCTTTCCGGAGAATGTACTGCCGTTGTGGTTGAATGCGCTGGCTCGGCCGGAAGCTGAGATGCAGCGGATGGCGGCGGAAACGATCGCCGAGGTCCACGCTTTGGATCTTCCTGACATCGAAAATGCGAAGCCGGCTCTGACGAAGATTGTGTCTGCCGAAGGGTCGCATTCCGCGGCTCGTTTCGCAGCGGCGCGAGCGCTCATTGTTTTGGACGCAAAGGATGCCGCCTCTGTCTTGTTCGAGGCGTCGCAACGGCAGGGAAGCGACTTGCGGCAGCTAATTGAGCCAGCATTGGCGAAATGGAAATTCGAGCCGGCCCGCAAAGTCTGGCGGAAGCGATTGACGACCCCGGGCACTCGACGGCTTGATCTCATTCTGGCGATTCGCTCACTCCGTGAATCCGATGATAGGGCCTGCGTCGAGTCGCTCTTGGTGATCGCACATGATCCACAGCGTCCGGCGGCGGCTCGATTGGAGGCGGTTCGAGCCGTTGGTGCCTTGAAGGATTCAGGCCTGGAAGAGGAGGCTCGGCGCTTCGGGAACAAGGGGTCGGCCTCGATCTTTGATCGTCTGTGTCAAGTGGCCCTTCTTGACCGGCATCGCAGCGATGCGGCGCAAGCTGCGTTGTTGCAACTCGCGCAAGACTCCGAGCCAAGCGTCGCGGCTGCGGCATTGGTCAGTCTGAATGCGAATGATCCGAGTCTGGTGCTGCCGATCGCCGAACAGGCGATGCGGAATGATGACTCGAACGTCCGCCGACAAGGAGCATTGGCATTTGTGGCTCGACCCACTCCGGAACGAGTCGTCACGCTGGCTCGAATGCTCAATGATCCGCACTCAGGCTTGCGTGCGATGGTGCGCGAGTCTTTGTTTCGTCTGTCGCGGACAGAGGAACTCGACGGAACGATCCGAGAAGCAACCAGTGCCGTGTTGGCCAACGACGATTGGCGCGGTCAGGAGCAAGCAGCCCTGCTGCTGGCGGCACTCGATCACAAGCCGGCTGCGGGTCGATTGGTGGAGTTGCTGGAGGCTCCGCGGGATGAAGTGCTGATTTCTGCGGCTTGGGGATTGCGTAAACTCGCGGTGCCGGAGTCGCTCCCGGCAATTCTCGACAAGGCGCTTCGACAGACTGAATTCCGGAAGAAAGATACGCCGCGCCCGTCGCTCGATATACAGGTTGGGCTGTTGTTCGAAGCACTGGGATTGATGAAGTACGCTCCGGCCGAAGAGTTGCTCAGGCGTTACATCCCGAAAGATATGACAATGGGTCTAATGTCGCGCACGACGGCGATCTGGGCGCTCGGGCATTTGCACGCGGGGCAACCGGATGAAGAATTGGCCAAGTTGCTGTTCGGGCGACTGACGGACCCCTCGCTCTTTCCTCCCGAATTAGAATCCGTGAAAACCATGAGTGTGGTGTCGATGGCTCGGATGAAGACGCGGACTCAGGCGGAACCAACTCAGAAATTTCTCTTCGGCAAGGGGCCGCCAGAGACGATGAATCTGCAGATTCGTTGGGCGCTTCAGGAAATGATGGGCGAGAAATTCCCCGAGTTGAAGCCCGCGATCGTGATGCGATCCGGCTGGTTCTTGGAGCCAATCGAAGTGAAGTCGAGTGAGCAAGAGTGACTGGGAGTCATCGTCGGGTCAAAAAAAGAAGGGTTGAAGCGGCGGGAGCAAGCTCCCAGCAACGCCTCAACCCTCCCAGCCCCAAGGACACTTGGAAAAGACTCGATGAATCAACTCCGGAGCGATTGTGGTCCTCGAAACTTCGTGATGGTGATCAATGTTTTTGAAATCACTACCGAGCCAGTGTGCGTTTCATGGTGTCAATTATTTTCTTGGCAGCCCCTGCCGGGCGAAACAGGCTTGGTGGTGAAGTACTTTGATGCTCAGGGTCTGTTGCGATCGTTGGCTCATCCGTTGTGGATTCAGTGTTGTAGGTGACTCGCGCCGGAGGCAAATTGAATTCCTCCAACGAGGTTTCGCTCTGACTGGCGTATTGTGGCCCTTGTGTGGACGGTCGGTGTGGTGGCGATGGTTTCCAACGACGAGCTTGTGGTTCTTCGAGCTCCGCTGCTGGAGGAACGGGAATCGGGCGGATGTCGGCGGCCGGATCAGGTGAAGTCGTTGGTTCGGGTGGCAGCCGCAATTGTGACTGATCCGGAAGCGCCTGTTTGGGATTATTGTTTGGAACGATCTCGGTTTTTGGGACGTAGGTTTCGAATTCCCCTTGATCCTGTTCGCGACGCGGACGCGGATCAGGCACCCGCTGCCATGGCAAGGATCGCGATTCGAACGATCTCAAGGTTCGTGGCACCTGACAGCCAATAAGTCCCGCCGCGGCGATCAGGCCGGTGGTAGCAACGGCAAGGGTCGTCGGTCGGAACGACATGGTGTTGGCTTTCAGACGCTCACGAATCCATTCGTCGCGTTCGTTTCATCCTTTGTCTGTCGGAAGCCCCAAAAGGATCGGCAACACACTTCTCTGAGAAGCAAGTGATTCGTCTCGAATTTTTTACTGTGACTCGCTTCTTGGCCGGACAGTCTCGACGCGCCGAAGCCGCATGAGATCGGCATTGCGAGCATCCTCCGCCCTGTGCCGCGCCTGCTCGACTCGCGGATGAGTGCCATCCTGCCGTCCTTGCCGCTCAACGCTAGCACGCCTGTCGCACGGATCGGTGGGATTGTGTTGCGAACGACCGGCGGACGTGCCGGCCCAGCGCCGTACCAACGACACGATCCACAGAACCCACCCTGGAGACCCGTCGCCCACGTCCGGTCGCTCAGACTTGGGAAGCCAATCGACGTTGGCCTTGGGGCAACTGTCGTTGGTGTCCCATGCACAAACGAAAAAGACGGATAACATGCCCGTCCCGGTGAGACTACGGTACGTTCGCCAGTCACGAGTGGAAGCAAAGATGATCAAGCAAGCGCAGCAAGTTTGTCGTAACCCGTCGGCGTTGAACGGAGTCCAGAGAGATTCACTCGAACATCGTTCAATATTTTCGATGGCTCTGTTGTGGCTGTCGGCAGCGACGATATGCCTGCACGGATTTGTCGCCGAGGCCTCCGAAGTGACGGTGCTCAAGCTGACCTCTCCGATGCCGCATCAAGTCGTACAACGCACGGGGACCGAACCTGCTGCGGGAAATGCTGAAATCCGCGTACGCGGTGAAGTCCCCAATGGTGCGGAACGGGCTATGTGGGAGTTTCGCGTCGTGACTCTGGAAGGAGCGGCTGGTCGCGGCACCGATTGGGCGAAGCTTGATGTCAAAGTGCAGGACTCGGCCTTTGAGTCGACCGTGCGCGTCGCGGCGGGAGGTTGGTATCGCCTTGAGGTGCGCGGCCGAGTCAGCACTGACTCGGTCATGTTCAGCACAGTCGAACCGATCGGAGTCGGCGAACTGTTCGTTGTGGCCGGTCAGTCCTACGCGACCAACTGCAACGACGAGCGATTCAAAGTTGCAGAGCCTCACGGCCGAGTCGTCGCGTTTGATTCGGTGAAGGGGACTTGGGGAATCGCGCACGATCCGCAGCCGACGTCGGATGGCAGTGACGGTGGTTCGATCTGGCCGCCGTTGGGAGATGCGTTGGCGAAGGAGTTGCGCGTGCCGATTGGGTTCGCGAACGTCGCAGTCGGAGGAACCTCGTCACACCAATGGATGCCAGACGGCCAACTACATGCGCGACTCGTGAAGACCGGGAAAACGCTCGGCCGCTTCCGCGCGGTCCTTTGGCAGCAAGGGGAGTCCGACGTCATCGCGAAGACGACGGTGGCGAAGTACGTTGAGAATCTCAAGTCGATCCGCGAGACCGCCGCGAAAGCGTGGGGCTTCGAGCCGCCGTGGCTGTTGGCGAAATCGACGCTGCATCCGACCGTCTACAACGATCCGACCGGCGAAGCCCGTATCCGCGGCGCGATCGACGAACTCGTCAAACTCCCTGGCTTCCGACCCGGTCCCGACACCGACACGCTGGCTGGCGAGAACCGTGGCGATGCGAAATCACGTCGTCATTTCAGCGGCATCGGCCAGCGTCGCGCGGCGGAGATGTGGCTTGCCGTGATCCGGGGCGAACTTGCCGCTGCGCCGCGCGACATGTCGTCGTCAGCGGCGCGCTCGACACAAGCGTTATTTGTTTCCAACGACGGCCAGTTCAAACGGTATCGCATCCCTTCGCTGCTGGTGACGAAGAAGGGTACGTTGTTGGCGATCTGCGAAGGGCGAGTCGATGGGGGTGGACTGACGGGAAACATCGACCTTGTGTTGCGGCGCAGCGTCGATGCGGGACGGACTTGGCAGCCGTTGCAGACAATCGCCGATCTCGGCAACGACACGCTGGGGAATCCGTGTCCGGTCGTGGATCGCGAGACGGGCACGATCTGGTTGCCGTTCACGCGCAGCCCCGGGCAGTTCACTGAATCGCAAATTGTCGCCGGTCAGAGCAGCGGGCCAACGACCGTGTGGGTCATTCGCAGTGACGACGACGGAGCGACGTGGTCCGAGCCTCGCGACATCTCGGCAACCGCTCGGCAAGAGAAATGGGGTTGGTACGGCACTGGTCCGGGGATTGGCATCCAACTTGCAAATGGCCGGCTGCTGATTCCGAGCTATCACACGGAGTCTGGTTCGGGGATGTACCGCAGCCATGCGATCTTCAGTGACGATCACGGCACGACCTGGAAGCTCGGCGAGACCGTCGGTGAGAACACCGCCGAGTGTCAGGCGATCGAGCGGCGTGACGGAACAGTCGTGTTCAACATGCGCGGCACGAAAAAGCAGGGCTTCCGTTCGGTTGCGATCAGCCGTGATGGAGGGCAGACGTGGAGCGAACCGCAGCTCGATCGAAACTTGCCGGAGCCGGGATGCCAAGCATCTCTGTTTGCGCTGCCATCGCAGGACGATCAAAGCCGTTGGCTCTTCTGCAACCCGCCCGGATCGACACGCCGCAATCTGACTCTGCGATTGAGCCGCGATGAAGGTCAGTCATGGCCGATTGCGAAGCCGATTGATGCCGGACCGACGGAGTACTCATGCCTGGCATGGTTGCCGGACGGCCAGATCGGTTTGTTGTACGAGCTGTCCCGCGCGGGGCAGACGTATCGACCGGAATTGCACTTCGTTCGAATTCCGACAAGCTGGCTGGACGATTTCACCTCGTCCGAACCATTTGTGTCGAATTCGAATTCGTCGGCGAAAGCGACTCGCGGTCAGACGTTGATGTTCGTGGACGATCACGACGTGCTGCACCGCTCCGGCACCGAGCGTGTCCTCCAACCGGCGAAGCGGCTGACGGAGAAGGGGGTGATCTCACAAACGAAGCCATGGGAAGTCGCCATCGGCTGGACCAGTGTCCATCGCGACGTCGCCACCGGAAAATATCAGCTTTGGTATCAGGCCTACGCCGGCAAGCGTGCCGGGGACAAACGGCTGGAATGCGTTGTCTGCTATGCCGAGTCCGATGACGGCGCGAACTTCGTCAAACCTGAGTTCGATCTGTTTCCGTTCAAAGAGCACGCAAAAACGAACATCGTGCTGATCGGCAATGGCGGCTACGGCGACCGGTATTGCAACTCGGTGTTGGTCGATCCGCGCGAGCCGAATCCGGCTCACAAGTACAAGATGGCGTACTACGACTGGTCGATGAAGGACGGCCGAGAGGAAGCGGGTTTGCACGTCGCGTTCTCGGCTGACGGCATCCGTTGGACCAAAAATTCCGACGCGCCGCTGTATTGCACGTCATACGGTGGACGCGGGCAACAGCCGAGATTCGCAGACGAGAGTCCGTACTTCGAGACTCCGCAAACCGGCAAGCCGTATCGCAAAACCTGGATGTACCCGCTGTCGATGTCTTTTTGGACGAGCCGCGCGGAATGTTCGTCATCTATGCCAAGATGTGAATGGACTCGCCGGACGGCGGAGCCGCTTGGAAGCACGGGCTTGGCCGGATCGAGAGCCGCGACTTTGTGACGTGGTCGATGCCGCAATGGGTACTTGGTCCGGATGAGCACGACAACCCGGAGTACGAGTTTCACACGTCGCCAGTCTTCCTGCACAATAACTGCTACATCAATCTCAATCAGATTCTGAATCGCCGCGCGGAGGGAGCGATCGAAATCGAGCTGATGAGAAGCCGCGACAGCCTCCGCTGGGAGCGACCGTTTCGTGACCAGCCATTTCTCGCTCGCAGTGAATCGGGGCAGTTCGACAGCCACTCGATCTTCACAAATTCGACGCCGGTCGTACTGGCGGACGAGATCCGGTTCTACTACGGAGCCTATAACCAATCGCCGATCGGCGGCGTGAAGTCTGAGCCGGGCGAACGAAGCGGCGTCGGTGTGGCCAGCATTCCGCGCGATCGCTTCTCCGGCATCCGACCGGTAGCGAAAAGTGCTCAAGTCACGCTGAAGAAACCGCTGGAGCACATCGGCCAAGTGACGCTCAAACCGCTCGACCTGAGCGGCTGCCGAGAGATCACACTCAACGCCGATGCGACTGGCGGTGCGGTGCGAGTCGAATTGCTCACCGAAGAAGGCTACCGATTACGTGGCTACTCGAAGGAGGACGTGATCCCCATTGAAGGAGATTCACTGCGTCACATCGTGACTTGGAAAGAGCGCCGGCTGGATCAGCTCCCTCCCGGTCGGTATCTCCTGCGGCTGCATCTCGATCACGCGACGGTCTTCGCGCTGAGTCTATGATCGATGCCTCATCCCCGATCAGAAAATGCAATCCATTAAATGATCGATCTTGCGAGTTCTCGGCGAAACTTTCTTGTGCGATTGGCGGTGGCTTGGTCGCTGCCGCGCGTGGTCGGTGCTGACGATGCTGCGAAGCCGCCAGTTCCGACGGCGCCACTTGGACACGCGGTGCTCCTGGCGAAAACCTCGCGTTGCCACTGACGGGCAAAGGCTGAAAGAGCAAAATGACCGAATACCCGCACGTCGTTCGCGAGGGGAGTCATCCGCGGCTCTTCTACTGCAGAAATGGCTAAGGAACGACGGGGATCAGCACCGCGGTCGCTGAGCCGCTGGAATGAACCTGGATTGAACGTGCCAAGCGGCGGTAGCGTTCGGGACTTTTGCCAAGTAACGTGATGATCAGCCGTACCATCACTTTTTCCGGAGGGTTTTTCATGAATCGAGCTTTGGCCCTGACGGTTGTGTTTGCTTTGGCAGCGACCGCTTTGGCGGCCGAGAAGAAGCCGGCGATTGGGAATTTTCCTTTTTGGTCGGCACCTAAGCGGGAATTCTCTGACCAGTTCGTACCGGGTCTGAATGCCACGTTGCTCTTGTCGCCGCAACAGATTGAGCAGCTTCATGCGGCTCGGCGCGAGACGATCGACAATGAAACGCTCCGTGCAGCGACTCGCAAGGATCCGAACTTGACCGATGCTCAGCGCGAGGCGGCTCACAAGTTAGTCAGCGAGGCTCAGACAAGTTTGCGGATCAAGGTCTCCAACATCCTCACGTCTGACCAACGAACGCTGATCGATCGGATCAATGCGGTCCATCTGGAAGTCTCGAAAGCAGTCAGCGAAGAGTTTCAGCCGCAGTTGGTGGCGTCGAAGGGTGACGATCAACTTCAGGAACGGCTCCGCAACGAGATGCGTGAGCGAGTCGTGGCCGATTTTCGTGTGAAACTCGAGGGATTGTTGTCCCCGAATCAGAAGGCGGCCTTCGACCAAGCGTCCGCGGACGAACAAGAGGCGGCGAAGAACCGCAAGAACAAGTAGTCGGATCAGGCGATGGTCGGCGGCGGAGTCTGTCGTTCGGGGATGCTCATGTTTTGGTTGAAGCGACTGCTGACTCCGCCGTTGATCGTGCTCGCGGCGCTCCTGATGTGGGTCGAGGAGTGGCTGTGGGAGCACCTCAAAGTTCTGACCGCCTGGGTCGCAAAGTTTCCGCTGATCAAGTGGTTTGAGCGATTCATCGAACGTCTGCCGCCATATCCGACGATGGCGGTGTTCCTGATTCCGGGAGCGGTTCTGTTTCCTGTCAAGCTGGCGGCCGTGTGGCTGATGACTCACGGGCATGTGCTGATCGGTCTGGGTGTGATTGTGGGAGCGAAGATCCTGGGAACGGCGATCGTCGCGCGGTCGTATGTGATCTGCAAACCGAAACTGATGACGATCGGCTGGTTTGCTCGGCTGCACGACTGGCTGATTGCGACTCGCAGCCGCCTGTACGACGCGATCAAAGCGATGCCGCTATATCAGGCGACGCGAGCCAGGCTGTCGGCGATCAAGAAGACTGTCGGCCGAATGCTGCACGTGATGCGCGGACGGCGTGGTCTCGGTGCTCGGTGGCGAGCGATCCGGCGTTGGCTGCGACGACGCAAGCATCTGCGTCGTTCAACGCGGAGTTGAGCAACAACGCTACTTCGGCGCGATCCCTTTGACGATCTCGGATTCCCATTCATCGAGCAGCGGCCAGTCGATTGCGCAGGTGCCGAAGTCGGCCATGTGCTGGTACTGGTCGAGCCGGTCGATCGCCTTTTGCAGCAGCTTCGCGTCTTTGCGAAACGCGGGGCCGTGGCTCGGTAACAGCCATTCAATGTCTCTGGATTGGATGCGTTTCAGTGACGCGATGAAGTCCGGAATGTTGCTGCCGTGATGGGCGTCGATGTGACCAACGCAGCCGTCTCGATAAATGTTGTCGCCGGAGAACAGGAGATTCCCCAGCCGGAACGACAACTGACTGTGCGTGTGGCCGGGAGTGTGCCAGACCTCCAACTTCAGGTCGCCAACGGTCAGTGTGTCCCCCTCATTGATAGCTCGGTCAATGGTGATGGTCGGCAGGTCAATCGAAATGCCTTGGGCGCTGACCTCGGCATAGGTGCGGACTCGGTCACCGTGGGCGAGCAGTTGCTGGCATTCGGGATGTGCGACCGTCTCGGCGTTCGGGAACAACTCGCGAGCACGGGCCAAGCCCTGAATGTGGTCCACGTCGGCGTGCGTGGCGATCAGCGTCTTGCAGTTGGCCAGCGGGAAGTCCATCTGGCGGATCATTTCGACGATTTCGTCGGTGGTGTCGGCGTAGCCGATGTCGATCAGCAGCCACTCGCGCGTGTCACCGACCAGATAGACGCAGCACCCTAGCCGCCGACGAGCTTGGTGATTCATTTCGATGACGTGCGGAAACAACTCGCGCCGAGGCAACATGCCGGCGTTCTCCTGTGAAATGCCGAGGTGATGCAGAAGACGTGGACCGGCCAATCCCGTGTCGACCGGATTCGGCGGTAAGCTAGCGGCTGCGTTGATCGGGCTACAGGGTTCAGCGCCGGAAAGTCAGTGGCGTGCGACAATTGAGAGGCAGTTTCAACGCTTTCCGTCCCTTGCGAGCCACCGCCGCGCCGGTACCATGACCTCCCAACGGAGTGGCCACGAATGTCCGGGACGACAAAAACATTGCTGATCGACGAGCAGGGTCAATTTGACGACCTGTGCGAACACATTCGCTCAGTCGGCGTGGTCGCCTACGACACCGAATTCGTCTCCGAGCACACTTACCTGCCGGAACTCTGCCTGCTGCAACTGGCCACGCCGGAACGGGCCGCCGCCGTCGATCCCTTTCGTGTGCAGGACCTGTCCGCGTGGTGGAAAATCATGGCGGACGATTTGACGACGGTCATCGTCCATGCTGGTCGTGAGGAAATTCGTTTCTGTTTGCATCTTGGACACCTTCGTCCGCAGCGCATCTTCGACACGCAACTTGCCGAGGGGTTGCGATCCACAACGTACCCGGTCGGCTACGAATCGCTCGTGTCACGAATCCTCGGCGAGAAACTCGGGCACCATCAAACCCGCACTGATTGGCGGCGGCGACCCCTTTCGACTGAACAGTTGGAGTACGCTGTCGACGACGTGCGATACCTCATCGAAGTCTGGAAGAAGCAGCAGGCGTCGCTCAAGCGGCTGAAACGTTTCGATTGGGCCGAGTCGGAGTTCGCTCGTCTGATTGACGACCTGGAGCACGAACGGAACGAAGACAGTTGGCGAAAGCTCGGCGGCATCCAAAAGATGAAGCCACGACAACTGGCGGTCGCTCGCGAGTTGTTTCAGTGGCGAGAAAAGATCGCGACCGACCGGAACCAGCCAATCCGTCGCATCCTGCGAGACGACTTGATCGTGGACCTCGCCCTGCGACAGCCGAAGACCGCCGATGCGGTGCTGGCGACACGCGACATGAATCGCCCCGGCTACAAGAAACATGCGGCCGAACTGGCGGAGTGCATCACGCGCGGCATTTCGCTCCCGGAGTCGCAGTGGCCCAAGCCGACGCCGATCCCCGACTCGAATTCCGAAGACCACATCCTCAGCAAACTACTGCAAATCGTCCTGGCCAACCGTTGCGCCGAAATGAAAGTCGCGCTCGGCCTCGTCGGCACGACGGCGGATTTGAAGAATCTCGTCCGCTGGCACAGCAAGAAGAACTCAAAGCAGCCGCCACCGCGATTGGCTCAAGGCTGGCGAGCGGAAGTCTGCGGCGATCTGCTGGCGGACGTGCTCGACGGAAAAGTCAGCTTCCGAGTCGGTGACCGCGACAGCGAACACCCACTGGTGTTCGAGGTCTTAGCCGAAGCCTCGAAGCCCGCAGGATCGTAGGCGAGTCACTCCATGACTCGAATCTTTCCGGTCACAGAGTGACCGGTCGACTTGGGAGTCTGCCATGTCTGCCAAACGCTTCCGAGTAGCCGTCATCGGTTCGACTGGCAAAGGGGACTACGGTCACGGTCTCGATACCGCTTTCCGCGGCCTCGAACGCGCGGAAATTGTCGCGGTCGCCGATGACAACGCCATCGGATTGCAACTGGCGGGCCAGCGGCTGAAAGTCGAAGCTCGATTTGCCGATTATCGCGAGATGCTCGACCAGGTGAAGCCGGAGGTTGTCTGCGTTGGCCCGCGCTGGGTGACGGATCGTGTCGCGATGTTGCAAACAATCGCGAAAGCCGGTTGCCACATTTACTGCGAGAAGCCGTTTGTCGCGGACCTCGTTTCCGCCGATGCGATTCAATCGGCGCTCACGACGCACCGAGTCCGACTGGCGATGGCTCATCAGTGGCGAGCGATGCCGCCCGTCCAACGAGCCTTGGCCGAGATGCGATCAGGCAAGTACGGCCGAGTGCTCCGCATGCGAGCGAGGCCGAAGGACGACGCTCGCGGCGGCGGCGAAGAGTTGCTTGTTCACGGGACGCACTGGTTCGACCTGATGATCGCGATTGCTGGAGTGCCTCGCTGGGTCAGTGGGCATCTGCGAGTCAATGGTCGTGAGGCAATGAAAACAGAACGGCGAGAAGGCTCGGAACCGGTCGGGCCGATCTGCGGCGACTCGGTCATGGCGCTGTTCGGTTTCGAAGACGGCATCATCGGCTCATTCGATTCGACCTCGAATACGTCCCCTGGTTCGCGGCGTTCGACCAACAGCGACCAGCCGAAGCCGAATTGGGACAGCGTTTACGGTCTGACTGTCGAGTGCGAAGACGCAGTTCTGCAACTCCGTCAGCCAGGAGATGTCTTCGTCTATCCTGCCAACGGAGTGCTTCCCGACTTCGAGCAGCTTCAGTGGAAGAAGCTGTGGGTCGAGGACTGGCATTTCACTCCGGAGCATCAGCCCCGAGCGATCCGCCAGGAATGGCTGTCGCTCGGCAACCGCTCGCTGGCTAACGATTTGCTGGACGCCATCGAAAAGAATCGCGAACCACTATCGCCGATCCGGCATGCCGTGCTCATCACTGAGATGGTTCAAGGGGTCTACGCCTCCCACTTCTCCGACGGCCGCCGAGTCTCGATCCCGCTGGCCACACGACAGCATCCGCTCGCCTGAGGCGGCAACCGGTGTTCTCAGAGTTCGGCGGATTGATCTACAACCCATCCAGGACTTTTGGTGAGCCGGAGGGCATCAACCCTCGGAAGTGTTTGTCCGGGGACCAACGCTGACCGGCTTGCTTGTGATTTCGGGGAATGAAATCCATGTGGCGTCGTGTGCCGTGGTCGGTCGTCGTTTGTTCGGTGCTGCTGATGGTCTTGGGCCTGAGCGGCATCGCGCGCGGGGACGCGCTGTTTGGCCGCGGCGTCTTCTTTTGCTTCCCGCGTCAGATGCTGTGGGTTGGTTTGTCGTTGCCGGCGATGGGATTGGCGATGCTGGTGCCTTATCGCTCGCTGCGGTCTCTGAGTTATCCGGCGTTCGCCGGGAGTCTGCTATTGCTGGTGGTTGTGCTTCTGATGCCAAGCGTCAACGGAGCACGCTGCTGGATTCCGCTGGGTTTCATAAACTTCCAGCCGTCCGAATTGGCGAAGCTGGTTTATGTGCTCGCGCTCGCACACTACTTGATGTATCGCGACAACTTTCGCCGGCTGACAGGACTGCTGGTGCCATTCGTGCTGACGCTGATTCCTGTCGCGTTGATTTTGCGCGAGCCTGACTTGGGGACCGCTCTGCTTTTCATCCCGACGCTGTTCGCGATGCTCTTCGCGGCGGGAGCACGACCTCGGCATCTGGCGATGATTGTCGCGCTGGGGATGCTTGCGTCACCGAGTTTGTGGATCGCGATGAATTCTGAACAGAAGTCACGGATCGTGTCACTGTTTCAGCAGCGGGACAGCGGCGAAGCTCCGCGCGGCGATGCCTACCAGCAACATCAAGCCAAGCGAGTGCTGGCACGCGGCGGCATCTGGGGCACGGAACTGACCGGCGAAACGTTCGAGATCGTGACCTGTTTGAATTGTGCGGGACGCTTCGGCATTAAAAGCGATCTCGGCTTCGGACATTCGGCGACTTGCCCGCGCTGCGAGAAGGTTGCACCGCTCAGGGATTTTTCAGAAGTCTCGCTGCCGGAGTCGCGGACCGATTTCATCTTCTGTCTGATTGGCGAACGGTGGGGCTTCGTTGGTTGCGGAGTGACACTGCTGCTGTACGTGCTGCTGGTCGCGCGTGGCCTGATGATCGCTAACGCGACCCGCGAACCGTTTGGCCGATTGCTGGCGGTCGGTATCGTGACGCTGCTGGCGTCGCAGACGATCATCAATACTGGCATGACCTGCGGCCTGATGCCGGTCACCGGAATCACGCTACCGCTGGCGAGCTACGGCGGATCGAGCCTGCTGATGACGGCGGTCAGCATCGGACTGCTGCTGAACGTCGGGATGCGTCCCGGCTATGAAGTCACCGGCGAGCCCTTCCGCTGGCGCACGGCGTAATCCCAAGCGATCACTCTTTTGAGATCGTCTCATCCAAATTCAGCAGCAACGACGCGACGCTGGTGAATGCCGCGAGGTCCACCGGGTTGAGTTTGTCGTTGGCCTTCGACTCGCCGACGGCAATCAGCTTCTTGGCGGCAGCTTCGTCCCGGGCAAAGGATTGTCGCAGAGATTGCAATCGTTTCGAGAGCACCGCAAGTTCATTGGGTCTGGGCAACCGGGATGTGCAGCGGCGGAAGGCTTCGGTCAAACGTGCGTGGTCATCGGTCGCGGGACCGAGCAGTGCTCGTTGAGCCAGTGCGCGAGCGGCTTCGACAAACGTGACATCGTTAAGCGTCACCAGCGCGTGCAGTGGAGTGTTCGTCCGGGCGACTTTGACCTGGCAGGTTTGTCGCGTCGCGACGTCGAAGAAAATCGTTGGGCCGACGATGCGTCGCCAGAACTGGTACAGGCTGCGCCGGTACAACGCCTCGCCAGTGTCCTGTTGATAGCCGATGCGGCCGAAGGTCGCTTCCTCCCAGATGCCGGGAGGCTGGTAGCCCTTTACCGGCGGGCCACCTTGTTTCTCGACGAGCAGGCCGCTGATCGCGAGAGCTTGATCACGGATCATCCAGCTTGGCAGCCGATAACGCGGGCCGCGTGCGAGCAGCCGGTTTTCAGGATCGCGGTCAGTCGAAAGCTGAGAGTCGAGAATCGAGAGTTCCGAATTTCCGTTCGCATCTCGTCTCTGGACTCTCGACTCCTGCCGATACGTCGCGCTGGTCACGATCAGGCGGATCAATCGTTTGACGTTCCAGCGTGGGTTAGCCAGTTGAGCATTCAGGAGAGGATCACGGCTTTCGGCCGTCGGCTCTTGGCTTTCAGCGAATTCCGCGGAGAGCCAGTCGAGCAGTTCGGGATGCGACGGTTTTTCACCCTGCACGCCGAAGTCTTCGGTGGTCTTCACGAGTCCGGTGCCGAAGAACGTTTGCCAGTAGCGATTGACGGTGACTCGTGCGGTCAACGGGTGATCAGGGGACATCAGCCAGCGAGCAAGAGCCAAGCGGTTTGTGGCCGGTTCGGTGGGCTGCGGCAGAATGGAGGGCAAGCCATGCGAGACTTTGTCGGCGAATTTGTCGTACGCGCCGCGCACCAGAACAAAGGTGTCGCGTGGCTGCGACCGTTCGCGCATCACCATCGTGCGAGGTAGAGACTTTTCAAACCCCTCGCGAGCTTTCTTAGCGTCGTCAGCCACTCGCCGAGCGCTCAGCAGCGTCGATTCGTTGTTGAGGAAGTACTCAGAGACGGCGGTTTTCTGCGCGTCGTTGCGTTTGTCAGCAGCGATGGCCAACGCTTCTCGCACTGCCGTCGGAATCAGTCGCAACGAAGCGACAGGTGAATTTGTCAGTGACAATCGGAATCGGCCGAGAACGTGTGCGACGTGAATTGTTTGGAATTCCAAGCGAACACGAATTGTTGTTGGGTCGTCGGTGACCGCGAGCGGCGCGCGCGGTTCGAACAGCGCGATGTGAGGTTTTCCGAACTCGCTGGCGATCGCCCATCCGGTGTCGTTGCGGCCGTCAACGGCGTTGGCGGGCGGAAAGCTCGGCTGAGAGTAGTCAGCTCGGATCGCAGACAACTCGACCGGCTTGTCGTTGAGGAAGAGTTTGAGTTCGGACAAGACGAAATTCCCGTTGTCGGCTCGGCCGGGGCCTTTGTTGACCAACGAGTCATCGGGCAGTGCTTCGAGCTGGATGCCGGTCAGTCCGCTGAGCTTCGTCTTCACGACCAGCTCGTAGGAGTCCTTCGCAGGATTGTCGCCGCCGGCGAGGATGCTGTGATCGTTGAGCTGATTCAGCGTTGCGCCCGCTTCGGATTTCAGTCCATCGAATGTTAACACGGTCCATTGTGGTCCGGCTTCGCGGCCGGAAGCGACCAGCGACTTCTCCCATTGGGCCTGTAAGCCGCGCAACTTGGCGTCGAGTTCATCGCGAGACTTATTCGCGATCGTTTCGGCTGCCCGAAGCTCGTCGAGCTTCTTCTGCTGTTCGGAGCCAGTGAAAGTGATGATCGGGTTCGCGAGTCCTCCGGCATCGTTCGCGCCGGTCTCTTCAATCGAGTTGAAGAACGCCGAAAGCTGATAGTACTCTTTTTGAGCGATCGGATCGAACTTGTGATCGTGACAGCGGCAGCAGTTGAGCGTCAGCCCCATCCAGACGGTGCCGGTGGTCTCGACTCGATCCTGAACATAATCGACGCGTGACTCCTCGGCGATGCGGCCACCTTCGCCGTTGATCATGTGGTTGCGGTGAAAGCCGGTCGCGATGAGCTGCTGTTGGGTTGGGTTCGGGAGTTGGTCACCAGCAAGTTGCTCGACCGTAAATTGGTCAAACGGCAGGTTGTTGTTGAGCGCGTCGATGACCCAGTCGCGCCAAAAATACATCGTGCGAGTCGGGTCTCCCTGGTAGCCGTTCGTATCAGCATAGCGGGCGGCATCGAGCCATTCCCAAACCATCCGTTCGCCAAAGCGCGGCGATTTGAGCAGCCGATCGACGACCTTCTCGTAGGCGTCCGGCGATTGATCGGCGAGGAAGGCATCGAGTTCTTCCAGCGATGGCGGCAGACCAGTCAGGTCGAGCGTGACTCGACGAAGCAGCGTATGTTTCGGTGCTTCCGGGGACGCAGGCAGACCTTCGCGTTCCAGGCGCGCGCGGATGAAGGCGTCGATGGGATTTTTGATTTGTGACTTTTGATTTGCGATTTGCGGGACCGCCGGACGTTGGATCAACTCGAAAGCCCAATGCTTGCCCCATTTGGCTCCCGCGTCGATCCATGCTTTGAGTGCCTCTCGCTGTGCGGTGGTCAGTTTGCGTCCTGACTTTGGCGGCGGCATAACGGAGTCCGCGTCCGTCGCAAGGATGCGTTTCATCAGCTCGCTGTCACTGCTTTTGCCGGGGACGATGATTGGCTTCTCGGTGCGGAGAGCGCTTGCTTGTTGGTCGAGTCGCAGATCGGCTTCACGCGATTTTGAATCTGGACCGTGGCAGGAAAAGCAGTTATCCGACAGGATCGGCAGAATGTCGCGAGAGAAGTTCGGTGGCTCGGCGGCCGTGAGAGCGGGGGCCATCGCGAACAGGGTAGTGGCAGCGAGCAAACCACGGCGGAGAAATGTTTGCGACATAATGGCGTCGGTGGGCAAGCGGGAGTATCAGTAGCCAGGATCACACAACGATTGGCAGTCTATCGGCGACGACGGCCACAAAAAACGCCGAAGGGCCACAGTTGGATCGAGGGGTGAATTGTTCATGCTTCCGCTCTCTTTGGGAGAGGCGTGGGGTGAGGAAGTTGATGGCTGTGGGAGGCCGCATTGCGATTGAGTCCCGCATCCGGCCTTGGGCTACCTTCTCCCGGGGGGAGCAGGGGTGTCATCGGGATCGACAGTAATTTCGACGTGCTATTTCTCGAATGACAGACGATGCAGTTCGCGTTCGATTTGGACATCGATGGTTTTGTCGGCGATGTTGGGTCGGACTTCAGCTAGATTGTTTTGATCGGGACGCAGGTCCGTGGCGAGCGGCAGAAGGTTTCCCTCTCGTTTATCGAGCAGGGTGACTCGGAACTTTGCCGCGTTTGCGATGCGTGGAGGCTGTGTCTCGATTAATTGAAAACGGGACGCTAGCAGTAGCACGGGTGAGTCGGCAGGTTGAGCCGCTTGCAGAGCATGCCAATCCAGTGTCGTGGCCCACAGTTTCTGTCCGGTAGCTCGGTCGAAGCCGAAGGCGGGGCCATGCACTCGCCAGTGGTCTAACTTCAACGGAGTGACTCGCGGGCGAGGCTGGTCGGCGGGGATGGGTTTGTCGACGTTGGTCAGCAGCAGCCAGCGTTCACGGTCGCGGAGGACAACGAAATGCGTGACGTGCTCGATTGGCGGCAGCTTCTGTTCGAGCAATCGTTGTCCGTCACGTAGAGACCAGATGGTGAATCGTCCAGTTGGTTCCAGCATCGCCACCGAGTCTCCCGTTGAGACGCACGGCAGAGTCCCCATGGGAAATCGCTCACGCAGCAAATCGGTGTTCGTGGCGGCGTCGAAGTGTCGCAGTTCGGATTCTGACCAGGTCAGCAGGTTGCGGCCGAGCGTTGCGAGTCGCGTGGTGGAACCGAACTCCGCACGCCGCACCAAGCGGCCGTCGAGCGTGTTGAGCACAAACAGTTCGCGTCCGTCGATGCTCGTCGCGATCACGAATCGCTCGTCACCGGAAAGTTCGCAGCCCAGCGGCAGGCCGTCAAAGGTCCACAATGGCTCGCCGTTCGCCAGTGTGGAGGCGATCAACCGATGTCCGGCTTGATGACAGATGAGGTCATGGCCGATGAATGCCACTCGGCCGAGAGGGCGGTTCGTGGGATCCTGCATCCCGAAGCGATCGGGAGATCCGAAGATCGGATTCGGCACGCGAGCGGGCGATGGAGAGACTGGCCGTTCCAAGCGGTGATCGCACAGCAGGTGTTGCCACATCAAACGCGGTTCGGGAAACGAGTTCGCATCGGGCTTCGCGGCGGACCCCGACTTGTCGTCGGCTTCGGACTTGGATGGTGTCGGCGGAAAGGTGTCGAACACCAGAAATCGTTCACCGAGGTTGAGCACCAACCAGCGAGCATGACAAGTCGCCGACAGGCCGACGAAGCTGGGTAACGAGTAACCTTCAAATGGAATCTTTGATCGCCACTGTTCGCGGCCGAAACTGTCGCGAGCCACCACGGCTCGACCGATGGCATCGCGCCACAACTGCCAGTTCTCGTGGAATCGATCGGGCGGTGCAGACCAGTCGAAGTGATGCCACTGGTTCATCGGCTCGCTGTTGCCGACCACTTGGTCCTTGAGTTTTCCTTCGGCAAGGGTCGGCCAGTTCTTGGCGGTCAGCCCGGCGAATTGCGCTCGCCAGCGAGTGGCCCACTCGCGACCGGTCTTTTCTTCAAGACATGGCTCATCGGCGAATCGGGTCGCCAAGTCGTCGATCAGCGGTCGAGCCAGCTCGACCTGCCCCAGCGACAACCATTGCTGCGCGAGTCGCGCTGTTGCAAAGGCTCCTCCTTGCGCGAGCAGTAGCGATTCAAACTCATGCCGGTGCTTGCGGGAGTCGATCCGTTCGATCAGTTCGCGACGAGCCGCGTTGGCTACGCTGTTCCAACCGAACAACGCGAGGAAATCGCGCAGGCGAGCTGGTCCCGTACCCTCGAGCGCGGTTCGCAAACGGACAGCGACATCGTCGTCGAGGACGCGCCGATCCTCAGCCGACATCGTTGAGTGCAGTTCGAGCAATTCAGCCGCGATCCAGCGATCCTGACGCGCGGCGGTCGTGCCGGTCACAATTTCCAACTCGGTGGAAGGCTCCCACGCATCCGCCAGTTTCAGCAGTTCGCGAGCCGCTGCCAGCAGTTCGCCACGACGTTGCCAATTGGCTGCTCGCAATCGAGCGAACAAGAAGCGTTGTTTCGGATCATCCAGCAGCGTTTCGAGTTCTCGAATTGTCGCGTCGAGATCTTTCGAGTGTCCCAACCGTACTTCGTCGAGCAGCAATCTCGCGAGCAATTGTTTGCCCGTAACTGTTGGTCGCAACGCGACCGCTCGACGTAAATCTTCCAGACCCCGTTCGCGACGTCCCAAGTGCAGGTGCATCCGGCCGCGCTCTTCGAGTGCCAGTACGTTGTCGGCATTCTTTTGGAGTGCGTCGGCGATGGCTTGTTGATGCTCCCTTAATTGCGGGAATGCTGCGATGTGCGACGCCGATTGCGACACCAGGCGTCCGTCAGCCGCAATCAGATTGCCGAGCAGTTCGTTCGCTGCGACCGCTGTTCGAGCCAGCTCTCGACCAGAGCTTGTCTCGATGCTGGCCACTTCACCGGTGATCAACGGCAGATGCAGCACTCCGTCGGAGATAACTCCGCGACCGGCGAGCGGAGCGATCGACACGGATCGCGGCCAAGCCGGTTTGCCGTCCAACAAGCGGATCGCGCGAAGCTCGTTGGTGGTGACAACCAGGGCGCTGGCATCTTCGGTCACCCCAGCCAAGAACAATCCCTCATTGCGGGGTTGTTTCCACAGCAGGCGACCATCGCGTGCATCGAGGCACAGCAGTTCACCGAAATCGGGTGGAGCGACGAGGACGTGGTCGCGTGCGGCGACCAACACATTTTGTCGCCACGAAGACTCGATGCCGCTCATTCGATCCATCTGCTCACGGTAGGCGTATTGCCAACGGAGTTCTCGCCTGACCGGGTCCACCGCGACGACCGATCCCGCGCCGGTCGGACAGACGATGCACTCACCCACGACCGTCGGGCTCAGCCCGTTGTCTCGCGTCAATCCCGACCAGATTGGATCGCAAGGCGCGAGCATCTGAGTCCACAACAGCTTGCCGTCATGTGGGTCGAGCACTACCAGTCGCAGATCAATTCCGTCATCCGTCAACACGAAGAGTTGTCCGCGCCAGGGCAACGGCGGGCCGAGGAAGTACGCACCGGCTCCCGACAATTCGTAATCGCCGCGCGGGCCGCCCAGTTCCCAACGCAGGCGTCCTGTCGTCACCTCGGTCGCGACCAGTTTGTTGAACTCGCGAGCGATGAACATCCCTCGCCAGGCGATCTGCGGATTTCGCAAGTTCCCTTCGCGATCTTGCAGCGAGAAGACCAGCTGGCCATCGCTGCTGAGCGACCCTTGTGTCACATCTTCCCAGGTGCGTCGCTGCAGCCAGCCTTCCAATTCCGGGGACAGACGATTCGGTTGACGACCGCGACGAACGTCTCCCAGCATCTCGGCCAACTGGGGGTCGAGCATCGCCGAATGCCACAACGGCTGGCCGTCAGAAATTCGAAAGGCTCGCAACTGCGACAGCGCGCGAATGACGACGGCATCTCCGACGACGATCGGCTGCGCGGCAATGACCGCCGGCAGTTCGGCCTGTCGGCGCTGTTCGAGAAGTGATTTCACTTCGACCCGCACGCGCCCCCACGTTCCACGCAGGATGGTCGGTGAGCGATCCGATTTCTCGTTGCCAACAGATTCCGGCTCGTTGGTTGAGCCATTAGCCGGGGCTTCCGCATCGTCATCGTCGAGCAATGAATGCGACCATGCGACGTGCTCGGTCGGAACGGCCGGGGCCGCGAAAGCATTTCGCGCGGCATTGCCGGCTTGCAGCGGCCACTCGGCGCGGCGTTCGCCAGTCATTCGCAGCGGGCGCAACGAGATGCCCGCCCAGCGATCCTGCCAAATGAGTGCGTCGGCATCGTCTTTGAACCACGGGAGCTCCCCGCCGCCGTTACGCGCGATCGGTTTGTCTCCGTATGACTTCTTCAACTCGATCAACACTTCGCGACAACGGTCGTCGCGGCCGGCGAGTCGCCAAGCCAGAGCCAATCGCAATGACAACAGCGGCTCACGCGATGCCCGAGTTTGCGGCCAATCGCGCACCTCCTCGAAGCGTCGCGCGGCGGCTAATGGCTCACCGAGGTCGAGTTCGCGCAAACCCAACGCCATCGTGGCGTCGTAACCAGCCGACGTGTGCAACGATTGCCGAGCAACCTCTTCGATCGCTCGCCAGTCACCGGTTGCCAATGCGGCATCGAACTGCACTCGCGCCGCTTTACCGGCCAATAGCTCGTAGGCTTGTCGGCCCTGTGCCGACATCCCGCCAATCAATTGCCGAGCTTCTGTCTTCAAGCTGTGTGTCGCGACGCGGCGATCACCTTCGGGAGCCGGGTCCAACAAGACGTCGTACGTACCGGGGCCATCGTCGGTTTCCGTGCGATCCTCCAGCAGTGTCTGCAACAGCCTCAGAGCCTGCGATTCTGCGGGTTTTTCGTTGGGTTCGCGCGGAGTCAGCAACTGCCGAGCCTGCTCCAACCGCTGCACCAATCGACGCTCACGCACCGGTCCCGCGTTGTCGGGGCCACCGGTTGGGGGGACAGGGACTTGCGCCAGCACCGCGAAAGCCAAACTCAACGCCGCGACGAATCCGATCAAGCTCGGCATCCGGGCTGCTGAGGACGGTCGCATGAGTTCGCTCCTTGCCAGTTCGTTGTGGATCCAATCTTACGAACCGTCAAGCGATTTCGGACAGGCGAAAATGGCGGTTAGTCGGCCAAGTCTTCTTTGGGAGGTTCAGGTAACCAGAACGACGCAATGAACCCGAACAGATAAACTCCGAAACCAACCGCCGCTGCCGTATAGGCCAGCTTAAGCGGTGCGTTCGCCAGATCATCTGTTGCCGCTAACGTGGCTGTGACCCAGGCGAACGAAGTCCCGATCAGCCGGCCACCGATGTTTGCAGCAAAACTTTCGCCGGTCCCTCGCAAGTGCAGCGGATACACGCGCGGCAAGTAGTTCCCCCAGAAGCTGAACTGCGCTACAGTCACGAATCCGGCGAGAAACAAGCCGACGTAGGTCAACGACAAGCTGGTCGTCGCGAAGTACGCGAAGATGATCGGCATCATGATCAGTCCGGGAATCTGGAAGATCCGCAGCAACTTTCGGCGACCGACAATCACGACCGCCAGAGCTGCCAGTGCGAAGCGTCCCAGCAGGCCACCAACTTCCTGAACCTTTGTGACGCTGGCTGCAATCTCTTGAGTCGTCTTGCTGCGCACGGGGCCTTCGATCTTACCTTTCTCAGCGGCGAGGACCTTCTTCTGCTCGGCTTCGGGCTTGTCCTTGAGCTTGTCCTGCACCTCCACCGACGCCAATCGCTTTGCGACCTTCTCGGCGACTGCAGGAGCTTCGAGGGCGGCTTTGACTCGCTCTTTCGTTTCGGGCAGGCCGGGGATGATCCGTTGGATGTGCTGAATCGCTCCGAAGGCTCCACCGAAACTGCACGCAAACATGATCGTGGTGACGATCGTTGTCCGGCGAAGTTCCGGCGCGAACAGCTGCGCAATACTCGGCCGCTTGAGCGTTCCCGATTCTTTCTTCTGAGCCCAAACCGGCGACTCGGGCAGGAAAGGTCGAATGACGATCAACGGAATCGCGGGAATGACCCCCGACATCAGCGTGTACCGCCAAGCCGCATGAGCATTCTCGTCAGCGATGACACCACCAAAAATCGCTTGGATCGCCGGTAGCTTCGACCCGTAGGCGATTGCCAAGCCGTTGGCCACGGCGACCAGCAGGCCACCGACCGACGAAAACGCCTGCGTGTAGCCAAGCACTTTTTCTCGCTGATGTGGATCTGAGAACAGTTCCGCGAGCCACGCGACCGCCGCGACAAACTCCACACACACGCCGATGAAAACGAAGCAGCGGAAAAAAAGAAGCATCCAAGCGCTGGTCGAAAATCCGGCGGCCAGCGCCGAGAAGGCATAAATCAAGATCGACCACGTCAGCACACGTCGCCGACCTAGTCGATCGGTCAAATAGCCGCCGACCAGACCGAAAACTCCACCCGCAATGGCCGGAATATAAAACAGTCGTCCAACCCATGTGTTAAATTCCAGTGAACCCGGCGCGGCTCCGACCAGTTCCTGTAACGCCGGTCCGACGATCAGTGGCAGCATCAGCAATTCGTAGATGTCGAAGGCGAAGCCGATCGACGCGATCACACAGATCAGCCATTGAGTCGAGGTGAGCTTGAACGAGGCGGAGGGGGCCGACATGAGGGTTCCTTGAGGTTGGAGACGTCAAAGCGGGGTCGAATTCGAAGTTGGCCGATTCAAGCTCTACCGGAGTCCTCGCCGACGTTTGTCGGCGTAATGTTCCAGCGTCTCGAGGAAGACCTTGGACGACGCGTCCGCTGGCTGGAATTAATCGACCTCGACCGACTTTCCTTCAGTGTATTGTAGTCCTTGAAAAAGCGGCGAACCATCGACAAGCGCTGCAATGGAAGCTGTTCGGCCTCTCGGGAGGTGGCGTATTCGGGATCTTCCATCGCGACGGTGATAACCATGTGAGCCTTCTTGCCGCTCAGCGTCAGCGGCGCGATCGACTCTTGGCAGAGCATCAGCACGTCGAGCGGGTCGTCATCCTCTGTCAGCGTCTGCGGAATGAAGTCGTAACTCACCGGGTAGTAGACGGCCGAGTACGGAATCCGGTCGGGCTTGAGCAGTTCGGTCGCCTTTTCGAGTTCGTATTTCACGCTCGCCCCCAACGGAATTTCGATCACTGTGACAAACTCTCGCGGCCATTGTTCGCCGGGTGTCACGTCGTGCCAACAGTGCATTTCTCCGATCTGCAATTTCCTAACCCGCGATCGTGCTGGCGGGAGACGACTTGTAGTGCCTACCTTGGAGCGGTGAAAGCGTCGGGTTTGAAAGTCAGGAGCCTCAGTCATGCTCGTTCAATTTGGTCACAGTCGCATCGAACTCGCGCAAGGAGACATCACGTCGCAACAAGTGGATGCGATCGTCAACGCAGCCAATTCACGCTTGGCGGGTGGTGGCGGAGTGGACGGCGCGATTCACCGAGCGGCGGGTCCGACACTGATGGACGAAACACGCACCAAGTATCCCGAAGGCTGTTCGACCGGCTCAGCCGTAGCAACGTCGGCCGGACGACTGCGAGCGAAGTTCGTGTTTCACGCCGTCGGCCCGATCTGGCGTGGCGGTGTTGCAGGCGAAGCCGAGTTGTTGTCGTCGGCCTATCGTCGATGTTTGGAATTAGCGGTCGAGAATGCTTGCCCCAGCATCGCATTCCCCGCGATCAGCACCGGCGTCTATGGCTACCCGATGGACCTCGCCGCTGAGCGATCGCTGTCCGCCGTGCGCGCATTCTTACTGGAGCACCAGCAACCGGAACTCGTCCGTTTCGTGCTGTTCGACGGTGGCAGCTTCGGAGCCTTCGCTCGCGCGCTGGAAGCGATGGCAGAGTAATCACGCCGCGCCGCTTTGATCGAGGATCTCAGCGATGTGCAGCACGCGGATTGGTTTCTTCTGGCGGCGGATCAGGCCGTCGAGGTGCATCAGGCAGGACATGTCGTTGGCGGTGAGGACTTCGGTGCCGGCTTTTTCGTGATCGTGCAGGCGGTCGAGGCCCATCATCGTTGAGACGGCTTCCTCGGCGACCGCGAACGTGCCGCCGAAGCCGCAGCATTCGTCCGGGCGAGTCAGTTCGGAGAACGTGATGCCCTCCAGGCCTTCCAGCAGTTGCTTGGCCTTGTTGAACGGAGTGCCGATTCGCTCGCTGCAACTGCCGAGTCGTAGCTCGCGCAGGCCGTGACAGCTTTGATGCAGGCCGACTTTGTGCGGGAAGATCCCTCGCGGACGGTTGACCTTCAGCACGTCGGTCATGAATTCGGTCAGCTCGAAGGTCTTGTGCTTGAAGGCTTCGAAGCCGGGGCGGTCCGAGAGGTAATCCTCGTAGTGATGCCGCACCATCGCGGTACAGCTTCCCGACGGACAGACGACATATTCATAGGGAGCGAAGATGTCGAAGAACCGCTCGGCCAGCGGACGGGCTTGCTCGCACAGACCGGTATTTGCCATCGGCTGGCCGCAACAGGTTTGAGCCTCCGGGAAATCGACTTCGACGCCGAAGCGTTCCAGCACAGATGCGGTCGCGAGCGCGACCTGAGGGAAGAATTGATCGACGTAGCAAGGGATAAACAGACCGACTCGCATGCTGCCTCCTGGTTGGGGTGGGATTGTAGTCACCGCCGGATTTGGAAGCAGGTTGTGAACCAGGTCAGACGAGATTGTTGCCCGGAATTTCAGGAAGACTGGGAGTTTTGCAGTCTTTGCAAAACCAAAAGGGTTAACGAAATCTCGGAAGACCTGTCGTCTCCCCACCAAATCCTTCCGCCGCATGAAGCTGGTTGACCGATCTTGGAGATTAGACGGAATTTCCGGGACGGAGCCCGCAGATGTCAGCGCGACCGCAGCGACAGAGTTCGGCAATCTCGTGGTTGGCTGCTGGACTGCTCGGCATTGCGGCGGTCGGTTGTCAGTCTGCGGCGTTGGGTCAGGCAGGCCAATTCTCAACATCCCAAAGGAAATTGCCGTGCCACTTGGTTTCCGAAGTGGAGCGGACCCCAGTTACTGCCAAAACGTCTATTGGCTGGCAATTGCAACCGACTCGGTGCGACGTGGGGGTGAGGCCGGCGATTGTAGAACCGAAATCCGATGGTTCGATGAATCTGGCGTCGCTGGAACCCAAATTGTGGCAAAGCGAGGATTTGCCCCCGCTCGTTTCACAGCTAGGCAACTCTGACTCCGAAGATGCTCTCGCCGATGGCGAGTTCGAGTGCAATGGCCGTTGCAAAGAATTGTGTTTTCGCTGCGACCTCGATAACGCTCTGCCGACACTGTGGTCCGATGCCAAAGGGGTACTGAATTGGAATAACGCCCTCATCCTGACGGCAGCCGGAGGAGTTGCGTACGTGTTCCGAGAAGAGGGAGTCGATCAAGAGGTGCGAGAGTGGGTCGCCGATCATCCGAATCGTTGGGGGAACGGCGGCCAATTGCTCAGCAATCTTGGAGCGGTGGAGTATCAGGTTCCCGTCTTGCTGGGTGTTTACGGCTATTCGCTCTGGTCGCAGGACGAGGATCTTCGTGAGGTGATGGGCTCGATGCTCAGCGCAGTCACCATCACGGGCGTCAGTGTGACCGCGTTAAAGCTCGCCACGAATACCGATCGGCCTTCGACAAATTGGGCGAATGGTCACTATGGATTTCCCTCGTACCACACGGCGAGTACTTTCGCGATCGCGGCGGTATTGGAGGAATACTACGGCTGCAAGATCGGCTTGCCAGCCTACTTGTTGGCTGGAGCCGTCGGATTCAGCCGGATCGACGAACAGGACCATGACTTGTCGGACGTCTTCTTTGGCGGAGCATTAGGCTTTGTCGTCGGCAAAGCGGTTGCCGGTCGGCATCTGTGCGGCAACTCGAAGATTCAGCTTGTGCCGTATTGCCATCCAACCGACGGCTCACCCGGTGTCGGTGGCGAAGTCAAGTTTTGAGGCGGCGTTCGTCAGTCACGTCGCAGATAGCCTGCTGAAGATTCGAAGTACTTTCGGCGTCGGCGTTGCTTCTCCGGGGCGGATGCGCTTGCTTGTTGCAGGTCGGCGAAGTTCGCGTTGCAGGCCCGGCAACCGATGATTTGCAGATGAAAGTCGATGTACTCGCGCGGGCCGTCGTCGAGCGCTTGCATCAAGTAGGCTCCGAGTTGGCCACGCGTTGGACAACTCAGCCTTTCGCGTCGCCAGACTTCGCCGACGGAAAAGCCTCCTTGATCGTTGTCGCGTGCAATGGTCGCCAACTGCCGGCGCAGCGGTTCGGAGTCGCGAAGGGATTGCTCGATCATCGCCATGCGCGCGGCCGGCAAATGCTCGGCAAGATATGCCCGGAGGTCTTCGTCGGTGATCGTGGTTCGAGACATCGATTGGTTCACTTCTTCTGCCACCGCTGCCACGCGAGGCCAGGGCGATCGACTCGGAACTTCACCAGCCGCGTGTGTTCGACTTCGGTGACGTAGATCGTGCGACCATCAGGGCCGCCAAAGCAAAGGTTGCTGGGCATCTTGCCGAGCACGTCGATCTCTCGCAGAACCTCTCCCTTCGGCGAGACAACGGCGACCGTTCCCTTGCCGTGCCGAGTGACGTAAAGGTTGCCGTCGACATCGCAGCGCATGCCGTCGAAACCGTGATCGGGGAATTGTTTCAGCAGGCGTTTGTCCTGCAGTCCGTCGGCGGTGATGTTGAAGGCCCAGATGCCGCGCTGAACGCTCTCGTTGACGTACAACGTCTTACCGTCCGGGCTGACTTCGATGCCGTTAGTGGTTCCCATCTCGCCGGCGACTTTTGTGACTTTGCCATGCCGGTCGATCCGCCAAAGCTGGCCGGTGTTGTTCCCCCAATTCGGGTCGCTAGCCCACAGGACGTCATCGGGGCCGATGGCCAAATCATTAGGCTGATTCATGCCGGCGTTGTGAGCGAAGGCCGAAATCTTCTTCGTCGCCATATCCACTTTCAGGACGTTGTGGTTCACGTAGTCGGCGATGTACATAGCTCCCGCCAGGTCGAAGACGATGCCGTTACCGACGCTCTTGTTGGGGAGTTCGACGAACACCTCCCCCTGGCCTTGCGGCGTGACCTTTCCGATGGTCCCATCGGTCTTAAAGTTGACCGCGTAGACGTTGCCGGCTCTGTCGCACTGCGGACCTTCGATTCCGCCGGTGAATTCCTTCGGCTGTGTGAGCGGTTCGGCGACGAACAGTTTCTCGTCAGCGAACGTATGCGCTCCGAGCGAGAAGAGGATTGACACGACTGAGACGACGAATCGAGTTTTTGGCAGAGGTCGACGAAAGTCCGAAATCAGCATGACAGATCCTCGTGTGTAAGCTCTTGGCGGGCCGCGATTGGTGGGGCATTCTGCCAGTCCGCCGGCCGCTGAGCAATCAGGAGAGGATTCGACCGCTTGACGGCGTGCGGGGCGACCTAGATGCTGTCCACACATCGCACCGATTGGACTGACGCGATGCCTGCCCTCTCCCTCCCCGATCGTGAGGATTTGCCGATGCCTTCCGAGCCTGCCGTTCCGACTCCTGTCGAGCTGTCACCGTCTCCTTTGCTCTCTCGTCGGTCACCTCGAGCGACGATCGTTGGCTCGCTGCTGCTGGTTGCGGCGGCGAGCATCATGTTTTTTTTAATGAACAGCACGCGACTTCCGTCATTGCCGCTGGCCTCGACCGCTCTGGCTGCTGATCCGCAGAACGATGAGCCAGCCGCGAAGCCTGCCAAAAAAACGACGGGGAAGAGCACTAAGAAGGCGGCCGATAAAAAGAAAGACAACAAGGCAGACGATAAAGCACCGGCCGGCATCGAAAATCCGTTCCCGGGAAGGGTCAAAATGGAGGGAACGGAACTCGATGGCGGCGTCGAGTGGTTGAACACGTCGGGCGAGATCTCGCTCAAAGACTTGCGAGGCAAAGTGGTGCTGGTCGATTTCTGGACCTACTGCTGCATCAACTGCATGCACATTCTGCCGGACCTGAAGTATCTCGAACATAAGTACCCGAAGGAGTTGGTCGTCATCGGCGTTCATTCGGCGAAATTCGACAACGAGAAGGAAACCGAAAATATTCGGCGGGCTGCGCTGCGGTACGAGATCGAACACCCGATCGTCAACGACGCCGAGATGAAGATCTGGCGTGGCTTCGGCGTTCGTGCCTGGCCGACCCTGGTGCTGCTCGACCCGGAGGGGTACTACTGCGGTTTCATCTCCGGTGAGGGGAACCGCGAACCGCTCGACGCGATCATCGCCAAGGTCATCGCGTACCACAAAGCGAAAGGGACGCTCGATGAAACTCCGGTGCGGTTCGATCTCGAACGGCAGCGTGTAAAGCCGGGAGCGTTGCGATTTCCCGGAAAAGTCTTGGCAGACGAGGGATCCAATCAGCTGTTCATCACCGACAGCAATCATAATCGGCTGGTGGTGACGTCGCTGGACGGCAAGCTGCAGGACGTGATCGGCAGCGGAACGGCCGGCGCGGAGGACGGCGACTATAAGTCCGCAAGCTTCTTCCGCCCGCAAGGGACGGTGCTCGTTGGTGACAAGCTGTACGTGGCCGATACGGAAAATCACCTGCTGCGAGTGGTCGATCTGAACACAAAGAAAGTGACGACGTTGGCGGGGACCGGCGTGCAGGCGTCATTCCGTGCAAATGGCGGAGCGTTGCGAAAGACCGCGCTCAACAGTCCGTGGGCGATCTCGCATGTCGACGGCACGTTGTACATCGCGATGGCCGGGCCGCATCAACTCTGGTCACATGAAATCGGATCGGATTTGATCGGCGTGTTTTCCGGCAGCGGCCGCGAAGACATTTTGAACGGGCCTCACAGCGAGGCCGCGTACGCGCAGCCGTCGGGGATCAGCAGTGACGGCAAGTTTCTGTACGTCGCCGACAGCGAAGGATCGTCGATTCGCAAAGTGCCGATTGCGGCCAAAGGTAAAGTCACGACTGTCGCCGGAACGTCCGATTTGCCGAGCGGCCAATCGCTGTTCGCCTTTGGCGACGTGGACGGGATCGGCAAAGAGGCTCGCTTTCAGCATCCGTTGGATGTGCTGTACCACGAGGGCAGCCTGTTCGTTGCCGACAGCTACAACCACAAGATCAAGCGATTGGACGCCGTGAAGCGTGACGCAAAGACGTTCGTAGGCAGCGGCAAAGCCGGTGCGGAAGTTTCCCCCGCACAGTTGTCTGAGCCGGCTGGCCTCTCGATCGCCAACGGGAAGCTGTTCGTCGCCGACACGAACAATCACCGCATCTGCGTGATCGACCTCAAATCGAAAGAGATGACCGAACTGAAGATCAACGGTCTGCAACCGCCGCCTCCTCCGAAAGACGAAGAGTCTGCGGCCGATGCGAAGGGCGTGGTCGATCTCCCCGTGCAGGACATCGCAGCTGGAGAGGCGTTGAAATTGGAGGTTCGCTTTAAACTGCCGGAGGGTTACAAGCTCAACAAGCTGGCGAAGGTGACGTACAAGTTAGAGGCCGTTGGTGATCAAACGCTGATTGCGGCCGAGCAACTCAAAGGTCGTCACCCGACCGAGGTCAATGACGAGGTAGCGACGGCTTCAGTCCCGTTAGCTACTCAAACGGGTGAGGCAAAAATGGCGTTAACGCTGTCATTCTCGTACTGCCGCGATGGTGTTGGCGGGCTGTGCAAGCTGAAGACATCAAAGTGGAACATCCCGATCAAGGTCTCCGCCGACAGCAAGTCCTCCACGATCAAACTCGAAGCGGTTGCCGAGTGACCTTTGGAGTGCGGTCATTCATCACTGCTTTGGATCGCGGAGAAGCCGCTTTTCAATGTAACATTCGTCCGTCCAATCATAGGAAGCGGCTTGGCCGCGAAGGGAAAGCGGCGAAGGCTCGCCGCACTTGAAAAATGGAACTGACGCACTTCGACGAGGCCGGCGCGAGCCGCATGGTGGATGTCAGCTTGAAAGAGGTGACGCTCCGGCAAGCTCGCGCGGTCGGCTTCGTGCGGATGCAACCGGCGACTTTGGAACTGATCCGCAACAATCAAGTCGCGAAGGGAGACGTCTTCGAGGTCGCGCGACTGGCCGGAATCATGGCCACGAAGCGAACGGCTGAACTGATTCCGCTGTGTCATTCGCTGGGACTCGAAAGCGCTGAGGTCGCCTTCGAGATCGTCGATGTCGATGCCGTCCGCATCGAAGCGACTGTCCGAGTGCATGGCCGCACCGGCGTCGAGATGGAAGCTCTGACGGCCGTCAGCATCGCCGCTCTGACGATCTACGACATGTGCAAAGCGGTCGATCGGGGCATGTCGATCGGCCCGGTCGAACTCCTGGAGAAGACCGGCGGACGCAGCGGACACTGGCAGAAATAACAAGCGATTCCCGAAGGAGACGATTTTGTTCGCCGGTCCCATTTTCAGCCGAGAAGCTCTGACGACACCGCGACGGTTGCGCCATTTTTTGATTCGGTCCGGTTACGTCTCCGGATTGTTCGTGCTGATGTACACGGCCGGTCAAGCAACCTTTGGCTGGCAGCAAGTGCGTAGTTTGGGAGATGTCGCCCACTTTGGAAGTTTGATCTTTCAGATTTTCGCGCTGCTGCAAATGACGTTGGTGTTGTTCTTCGGGATGCTGTTCGCCGCCGGAAACGTTGCCCAGGAGAAGGACCGGCAGACGTTGATTCTGCTGTTGATGACGGACCTGCGGCGGCGCGAGATGGTGCTCGGCAAGTTACTGGCCAGCTTGTTGCTGCCGCTGGTGTTGGTGGCGACCTCGGTGCCGGTGTTTTGTGTGACGCTGTTGTTGGGAGGTGTCGCTCCCGATCAAGTGGCGTGGGTCATTGCGCTCTGCACGGCGGCGACGTTTGCTGCGGGAGCTTGGGGCGGATTGGTGGCATTTTGGCGTGAGAAGACGTTCCAGACGCTGGCGATTTGCGTGCTCGGCCTGGTTTTGTTTCTGGGTGCGGTCGAAGCGGTCGTGGCGATTGCCGGTTCGTCAACCGTGGTTGGCGGCGTGGCGGGATTGCTGAATCCGTACCGAGCGTTGTTGTCGGTGATGAATCCGTTCGAGACGCACGGCGGGCTGACGTACTCGCAGGTGGCAGTTCGATCAGTGTCCGCGTTGAGCTTGCTTGCCGTTGCTCTGATCAGCGTGAGCATCGTGCGGTTGCGAGTCTGGAATCCGAATCAAGCCTCGTTCGCTCCACCGAAGACTGAGAAGACCGAAGTGGTTGGCGAGACTCGTGTGCGACATCGAACGATCTGGGCGAACCCGGTCCTGTGGCGAGAAATCTGCACGCGAGCGTATGGCCGACGGATGGTGCTCATCAAGTTGGTCTACTACGCGATCGCGGCATTCGTTGTCTCGACGTTGTGGTCTTCGAGCGGCAGTGGCGAGATGTTGTTGGGCGTGGTCACTCCGGCAGGAGTCGGATTCGTGGCACTCGGTCTGCTGAGCTTGTTGCTGGTGAATGCTCAGGGAGTGACGTCAATCACGACGGAGAAGGACACGAAAACGTTGGAGTTGTTGTTGGTCACGGATATCTCGGCCAAAGAATTTGTCTTCGGCAAGCTTGGCGGAGTGCTGTTCAACACGAAAGAGTTGATCGCGATTCCGCTGGCGCTGATCGGCTGGCAGTTGGTGATTGGGGGCGTCGGCGTTGAGAATTCGTTTTATGTGCTGCTGAGCTTTCTGGCCTTAGTCGGCTTCGCGGCGATGCTGGGGTTGCATGCGGGTTTCAGTTTTGACAATTCGCGGGCATCGATTGCCAACAGCTTGGGGACGATGTTCTTCCTGTTCATCGGCATCGTGATTTTCATGATCCTGTTGGTGGAAGCTCGGTCGTCGTTCTTCTTGCAGTTCCAAAGTTTCCTGGTGTTCATCCTCGTCGGGAGCATCGGGTTGTACGCCTCGCTGACGCACCGAAATCCGTCGGTCGCGCTGACACTGGCGGCGGGTGGATTGCCGTTCCTGACGTTCTACGCGATCACCGAGTTTTTGCTGCACGGCACTTTGGGCGTTTGCTTCTCGATCCTGATGGCCTACGGTTTCACGACGGTCGCGATGCTGATTCCGGCGATCAGTGAGTTCGACACAGCGCTGGGACGCTCGACGCTCGACAAGGGTTAGGCCGATGCCCGTGACGGTGACATGCGAATGCGGACAGGTCACCGAACTGGCTGATCCCGATCAGCCGGCGAACGCGGCTGTTGTCGCCGATCGTGTCTGTTCGGCGTGCGGTCGCTCATTGCCGACTCAGGTTCCGTCCGGCAAACGGATGTTCCAGCAGTTGTGGCAGTCGCACCTTGGCGACGTGGTTGCTCCGACTGTTCCGAACGAACCTTCGAACGAGCCGACTTCAATTGCAGCGCCCGTCGACGAGTCGCTTGCCGCAGAGCCGAGCAAGCCCCGTCGCAGTTTGTGGGACGTGATGAGCGGTTCGAAGAGCGCTCCACCCGCCGATTCGGTCAAACCAAAGGGCCTTTGGGGCGTGATGCAAAGCACGCCGGCCAATGAGTCACCTGGCTCCCCGCTAGTTCTTCTCCCCTTGGGAGAAGGTGGCCGAACGCCGGATGACGGATCGCGTGACGAACGGCGATCGCTCTCGGAACCCGCTTCGACGGAAGTCGAGCGTCATGCCGTCCCTCACCCAAAGGGAGAGGAAGAGGAGTCAACTCGCGTTCCGCAAAGGGCACCACTAAGGACGGAGCTGACTCTCGAACAGAAATATGTGCAGGCGGCGAGCCTGGCTTCGATGGCACATGTGAGGGCGTCGTGGCAGCCTGAGCCGGCTGAAGCATCGTTCGACGATGACGAACGAGAATGGTCGCGCCGCGCGGTGACGGCGCTGGCGTTCGCAGTCTTGACAGTACTCACGGCTGTGGCCAGTTTCCGACCAGAATGGTGGTGGCGCGGGCCGGCCCTGGTGACGGGGTTGGTGGCGGTGTTGCTTGGTTTCGTCGCGGCTGCGGATATTCGGCGATCACGCGGACGGCTGAAGGGACGTTGGGTCGCGAGATCGAGCGTGTTCGTGGGGGCCTGCGGCATGTTCCTCGCGCCGCTCGTGTTTGCTCGGTTGGGCGAGCGGCAGCGCGAGAACGCCGGACGCGAAGAGATTCACTGGCGGCTGCGACGCATCGGCGAAGGACTGGATCAATTTCACACGCAGCAGGGGCATTTTCCGGAGGCGGCACTCAAGGGCCGCGACGCGCATGGCGACAATGTCCCGATGCATGGCTGGATGACTCCGCTGTTGCCATTCGTCGGTCGAGAGGCGGTTTATCGGCAGATTGATTTGAGGCAACCATTTGATGCCGTCGCCAACATGCCAGCAATGCAGCAGCAGATACCAGAATTTTCACTGCCGCGTCGAAAGCCGTCGCGATCACCGCGCGGATTCGCGCTGGCGCACTTCGCTGGAGTCGGTGGACAGGATGTGCGCGAAGCGGTGGGGTTGGTGCATTTTGGATTGTTCAGCGATGGCGGTCCGGTCAAACGCGAGCAGTTCGTCGATGGACTCAGTCAGACGATCATCGCCGGTGAGATTCGCGATCGTGACCCCACTCCGCCACCGTGGGGTGAGCCTGGAAATGTCCGTTCGATCGGAGAAGGCTTGAATCGCCAGTTTCGAGGTTTTGGAAATGCGAATGGCTCCGGCGCGACATTCTTGCATGCGGATGGTTCGGTGAAGTTCTACTCGACCAAGACAGATCGCCGCGTGTTGGAACGTCTAGAGACTCGCGACGGTGGGGAGCCGGAATGAGTCTGTGAACGTAGTGGCTTCGTGGAAGGAGCGGCTAGGTTCGCGAACATGGTCTCACTTGCTGTCGGCGTCGGCCCCGTCTCCGTTCCAGCGTTGCAGGCGGTCGACGAGGAGTCGATTGCGCCAAAGTTCCACCGAAGGGAAGCAGCGGAATTGACCAGGTCATGCAACTCGGCGATCTGCGATTCGATGCGTATCAGTGTTTGGCCCGCCTGCGTCTCTTCCCGATCGCCGCCGTGATCCGCCGGCCTGCGGTCAGTGCTCGCCGACTTTCGTCCGCGGATCAAAGAACGCCACCTTGCGAGCACGTGCCTATGGCGACGCCATCGCATGATCAGCGAGTTCCTCGACGCAATAGTCGGGGACGTTCGTCACTCGAATCCACCGTTCGGTCGCGACCGAGACCGGGATGTTGTCCAAGCCGATCCCCAGCCGCGCGATGTGCCGACATTTGACCGCGGCACGCACGACCGATTCTGTCACGGGGGTGCAGCAGGTCATGATCGCATCGACATCCGCCGCCAACTGAGTCAGCATGGCCTCCGTTCCTTCCGGAGCTTGGATCAACTCGGCACCGATCACAGCCAGTTCGCGTTGCTCGATTGAACTGTCCGGCCATGCTCGGTCGGTCAGCAGCCCTCGCCAGGACATCGGACTCTGCTACCCCCCTAGCCGCCAGCAGTTTTATCCCACTTCGTCAGTGCCTCAGTGCGCAGCGCATGATTCGCCATGTGCGCGGCGGACGCCGAACTGACGCCCGCTTCGGCGGGAGCGTTCGGCCGTTCGCGACTGCGGATGCACTTGATCCAATTCGAGAGATGCAGCGTCTCGCCATCGGGCAAGTTGTAGAAGTCAGCACCGCGCGGACCTTCACCAAGGATCAATTCACTGGGCTTCAATTTCTTGTTGCGATCCGGCGTAATCACGTAGCCGCCGCGGTCGATGTACAGCGTCCCCTCGGTTCCCATGAACTCGACCATCGAACCATTGCGAGCGTTGCTGAACGTCCCTTCGAAGTACACCTGTAAGACGCGGTTGCGGTTGCGCGAGTACTGCAGCAGCGTCTGCACGGTGTCTGGAGTTTCCCACAAGCCGGGTGCCATGAACCAATCGCCGACGCTGGTCGCTGTCTGCGGATGGTCGAGGTCCAGGATCCAATGCACGACGTCAATCCAATGCACCATCAAGTCAGTAAAGATGCCGCCGCCGAAGTCCCAGAACCAACGCCACTGCCGCATGCGGTACTCGTCGAAAGGCTGCTTCTTCGCGGTGCCGAGAAATCGTTTCCAATCGACGCTTTTAGGGTCGATGGAATCATTGGGTCGAGTTGCTCGCGGCGAATTGCGATTCCAGGTGAGATGCACCTTCACAATGTCGCCGAGCTGCCCGGATCTGATGATCTCGTTGGCCTTCTGAATGTGCGGCATCGACCGCTGCTGCGTCCCTACCTGCACGATGCGGCGATGCTTGTTCTGAGCAGCGACGACAGCATTTCCTTCGGACAATTCGTGCGTCAGTGGCTTTTCGACGTAGACATCCTTGCCCGCGGCGCAAGCGTCAATCGTCAGCGGCACATGCCAGTGATCTGGCGAACCGATCAGCACCGCATCGATGTCTTTGCGGTCGAGCAAGGCGCGATGGTCTTTCGTCTCGAAGGCCTCTGGTTCTGCCAGTTTCTTGCCCGCTTCGAGCGCGGCGTCCCACACGTCGCACACCGCGACGATCTTCACGCCGGGAATCGTTCGCAGCGATTCCATCAGCCGGCGACACCGGCCGCCGGTCCCGATGCAGCCGACGTTGATCGTCTCGTTCGCCGCAAAGCCCCTGGCCGTTGCGGTGTAGCCGGCGGCGAGCACTCCAGCCGCAGTGGCTCCCACAGATTCCAAAAACTCGCGTCGATCAGTCATCGAAAAACTCCTTCGGATTTCAGATTTCGGATTTCGAGTTTTCAACACGATACCATCGCGTCTGCCATTTGCCACCAGCACCGGAGACTCCTATCATCCTCCGCTATTCCAGACTATCAAGGAACTCAACCGCAACACACTATGGCCAAGATCACGTTCGTCAACGAAAAGAAAAGCATCGACGTCGAGCCCGGTAGCAACTTGCGAAAAGTCGCACTTGAAAACGGAGTGCCGCTGTATTGGGGGCCGCACAAGATTTTCAACTGTATGGGCTTTGGCCACTGTGGCAGTTGTAAAGTGCTGATCACCAAGGGCCAAGAAAATGTCAGCCGTCCTGGCCTGTGGGAACGCTTCCGAATTCTCGCTGGTCCGCTGCTGTTTTTCTGGCGACTCGGCAATGAGAAAAAGTTGCGGCTCTCCTGTCAGTGCCGGGTGAATGGTGATATTGAAGTCGAAACGACTCCGAGCGGCAATTGGCACGGCGAGCGCTTCTGGGGCTGAAGCAGTTAAGCGAAAACCTCTGTGACTCGCGAAAAACCAGCACGACGTGCCTGCGAGTAATCCACCGCGGAGTCACTCGCTGGCGCTTCGTGCTGATGTGACCAGCGAATGAGCCATGCTACTTTCGCGTCCCCTTCAGGCAGGTGCGAAACGCGATCACGGCTTCTTTTGTGACGACACCGTTGCGCAAACCATCTTTGCAGGCGGCCGAACGGATCCCGACGATATCGGGTTCCAGGGTGTGTAGGCCATTGAGCTTGTCGCAGCCCAGTCCACCTGCGAGTGCGACCAGTCGGCCCCCTTGATGCAAGGCGTCCGCGTGTCGTTTGAGATCCGCGCGGCTGATCCATTCCCACAAACTGCGGCCTTGTTTCGCCCAGGTGTCGAAGAGCACGCCGACACAGCCACCGGATTTCGTGAGCGATTCTTCCAGGACCGCATCAACGATTGCGGTCGGTGATGGAGCCCCCGCTGCCCGCCAATCGGCGTACGCCACTGCGACCCAGAAAAATTTCAATTTCGCATTTGATTCAAACTGCTTGCGGACTTCTTTCCAGCGATCCGGCCAGTTGGGGTCTTTGCCGATTTTTGCTGTTCCTACCTTCACATAAGTCGGACCCGGCGGCAGCTTGGGGATCTTCTTGAGATTGTCCCAATCCGAAAGTTCACCCACGGCGACACTGATCGGCAGCGTCTTGGACTTCTTGCGTATCGCCGTCACGACTTTGCCGATGTTCGCCACGGAAACCATGCCCAGGGGCCCGTTCTTCGGGTCTTTCAAATCGAGGATGTCGCATCCACCGGCCAGCGCGGCTTCGGCTTCCTTCACATCGCGGACACTCACCAGTAGCCAGGGAGTGTCGCCTGCTGCGACCAACGTATCCTTCGTCATCGTGCCTTCACTTTCGAGAGTTAATCAACCGGCCAAATCCTATGGCTCAGTCACAATCCCCGCAATTCTGCGGACAAATCTTCAGTTGTGACCAACGAACCAGAAGCCAATGAATTGAATCGCTCCGATTCAAGCGAGTGCTCGGTCCCATCGCGGCACCGTGATTTTCGGCATTTCGTCGAGGAAAATCGTTTGTTTTCGCATGATTGGTGACTCCAGAAGTCTTTGCTTAAGGGGTGTCACTCTATTTGCCCGGTCGAGATACTTGAGGTGCAATCTAGGGTTAGCACGCACTTTGTGCAGGAGGGGTAACTTGCTGACGCGATTGAGCGTTTGAAATTATCGTTGTCTCCGTGCGACGCGAAGGGATCGTGTCTGGGTTGAGGGCTGTGGCACGGCGGGGTTGGCTGTTGAGTTTTGAAGAGTCGAGTCTGAAGTCGATCGCGGAGCACCTTGAGGAACTTCCCGATCCGCGGTTGGAGGTGAATCGCGAGCACTTGCCATTGGATCCGCGACATGACGTTCCGCGAAGACGAGAGTCGCGCCCTTGATCGCCACCTCGGCGAGAACCTCGCTTGGCTCCGCCGCTTCGCCATCGAACTGCTCGAACGGCATCCCAACACCAAAACCAGTTCGCAATGAAACGATCACAAGCCGGCTGGTTTCTCTCGTGACTCTCCGAAGTTCTCTTCAATTCAACGACTTAGTGAACGCTGGACCTGCCCTGGGAGCCGTGCCCGGAAAAGAACAAAGTTTATATTTCTAAGCGAGTATCGCCCAAGGGAGTGAAACTGGATCCGTAATCCGGGCTGGATTTGGGGCAGGTCGACGCCGCCGAAGCCATTGGGGCAAATGACCTGACGCCAGGAGGTGCCAAGAGTCAGGGCGCATGTGAACTGGTGCCAGAGGAATTCAGTAATCCTCAGAAGTCGCAATCGTCGTTCGAAGTCCCCGAAGGCGGCCGCGCGTGCGCCGATTGTCGCCTGTGACACAGATGTCGCTCGTGGTTCAGTAGAGGGGGACCGTGGCGATTGTCGGTAGCGTTCCTCGTTCTTGCCCCCGAGCCAGCTCGATTGTTGGTTGGCTGCTGTTTGGAATGGCGATTTGTCGTTCAACGGGTGGAGTTCTCGAGTCGAGTCTGTCTCGTAGGAAGGAGGTGATGATGTTCACGCGGTTGCCAGGTTCATTTGCGATACCCGTTCTGAAATCGCTCTAGACACGATCACGGCAAAACGCCTAACACTCCGGTCGACTACTTCCCAGGGAGAGGGGATATCATGTGCAAGGATTGCCGTTTGGGACTGGTGTCGGCTGTGTGCTTGTTTGCGACAGGCTGTTTTAGTTATGGCCCGTATGGTCATCCGGGAACGTTGGCTCCTCCGAATACGGCAATGGTGCCGCAGCCCTACGGGACCGCTCAAATTCCTCCCGGAGCGGTTTGGATTCCGGCGAGTCCGACCGGTACGAGCACGTTGACTGCTCCCAATCCCATTAGCGACTCCGCTCCAACATCATTTGACGGGGATCACGAACCGGCGACTGGAAAAACGGTGCCGGAGCCAACGGATCCAGGCAAAGCTCAACCATCCGAGTCCACGGAGCCGTTTGGGCTCAACGATGATGAGAAGGTCGATCGCACCGTTATAACGGCCAGCCAACGATCGCGTCCCAAACCGTTGGTCGACGAAGAATTCGCCAACGTACCGAATTCTTCAGAGCTGGAATTGGCAGAGCGAGACGTGCCGGTTATCGCGGATGATGAACCGCGGCTGCCGCGATCGAGTGTGAATTCAGCAGAATTTCGAACACGAGTTCGTGCGAACGCCGTCACACCTGTGAGTGCAACCAGCGACAGATTCGGTTACGACTCCGAGGGTTATTCGTGGCTGAAAGGGATTATCGAATTCGATTCCAAGAACAAGGTTTGGCATCTGACCTACAGTCAGGCTCCCAATGACAACGATCAATTCGGCGGTGAGGTCACGCTCAAGAATCCCCAGCATTTCAAGACGCTCCGCAGCGGCCAAGCCGTGAGCGTTGCAGGACAGTTTGATCCGAATCAACGTGACCGACTGGGTAAGCCGGTCTACGAAGTCTCGGAAATTGTTCCGGCCGAGATGCGTTGAGTTGCGGCGGTTGTGCTGCCTCACTTGAAATGACTTGCTCCACGCGACAGGCTAATGTCGTGGTCTAACGATCGTCGGCAATGTTCTGCGATTAGTGCCTGAGTGCGTCGAGGAGTCATCATGGATTTGCGAGTTGTCAGCGCGGCAGCGCGAGACGTTGATGCGGACTGGCTGATCGTCGGAGTTCCCGAAGGGGGCGAGTGGCCGAATGAACTGATTGCGCTGGACGATGCGTTGCTGGAACAACTCAGCCGGTTGCGCGAGGCAGGTGATCTCACCGGAAAGCTGGCAGAACTGCTGACGATTCCCGATACGCCGACGCTGAAATCTCGCCGTCTGCTGCTGGTTGGGCTGGGCTCTCCGAGCGAATTGTCGGTCGCGCACTGGGAAAGGGCGACGATGACGGCCGTGCGACAGGTGTCGTCCAAGAAAGAGCTCCGAATAGCGGTCTGTGTGCCGGAGGTGCTTGGCTTGCTATTGCGTGACCGGGCTGTCGAGGTGTTGGCTGCTGCACTGATTGTCGGCTCGCAGGGACAGGACTTGTTCAAGGCCGAGCCTTCTCGGTTTCCATTCGCAGCCGCGCAGATCGTGCTGCCACCCAACAGTGATGTCGGCTCCGCCTCTTTGGCCAGTGAGCGAGGTCGCATCTTGGGCGACGCAATCAATCTGGCCCGTGAGTTGGTGAATCGACCGCCCCACGAAATCTATCCGGAGACGTTCGCCGCTCGTGCATCGCAAGAGGCGATGTCGTGTGGACTGATGTGTCACATCTTTGATGAGCATCGACTGGAGGCTGAACGTTTTGGTTCGCTGTTGGCCGTCGCAAAAGGGAGCGATCGCCCCGCAAGAATGGTCGTGCTGGAGCATCACGGTGGCGGGCCGAATGGACCGACGCTGGCATTAGTCGGCAAAGGGGTCACCTTTGACAGTGGCGGTCTGTCAATCAAGCCGACCGACGGGATGCTGACGATGAAGTGCGACATGGCCGGGGCCGCGACGGTGCTCGGCGCGATGACGGCAATCGCTCGTCTGAAGTTGCCAGTCAATGTCATTGGGTACTGCGGGCTCGTCGAGAATATGCTCGGCGGTAAGGCTTACAAGCTGGGCGACATCCTGACTGCTCGTAATGGCGTGACGATCGAAGTGCACAACACCGATGCCGAAGGTCGACTCGTCATCAACGACGTGCTCTGCTACGCCGTCGATCATGGAGCCGACCGGCTGATTGATCTGGCAACGTTGACTGGTGCTTGCGTCGTCGCGCTCGGTGAGGACGTGTCGGGAGCCTTCACGAATAATCAAGAGTGGTGCGACCAAGTGCTAGCCGCCGCGAAGTTGCAAGGCGAAGACGTGTGGCAACTGCCGATGTTTGACTCGTACAACGAACTGCTCAAGAGCGACGTCGCCGACTGCAAGAACGTCGGCGGTCGATGGGGCGGAGCCATTACGGCTGCGAAGTTTCTCGAAAAATTTGTTGGCGGAAAACCGTGGGTTCACCTCGACATCGCCGGTCCCGCCTTCGCCTCGTCAAGCAAGGGGCATCGCGAAGGGGGAGCGACCGGCTGCCTGGTGCGGACACTCGTGGAAGTCGCAGCAAACAGTTGAACCACGAAGACACGAAGGCACAACGTCGTTTCTGCCCGTCTTTGTGCCGTGGTGGTTCATCGACACCTTTGAAGGCCAACAGATGCTCGACTTGGAATCGCATTGCTTTGCGTCTGAACGTCTACACGAGTTCGCTTCACAAGTCTTTAAGCACTTTGGCGTGCCAGCCGAAGCTGCGGATCAGGCGGCGGCCATTCTGGTGCTCAGCGACTTGCGAGGGATCGACTCGCATGGCATCGCGCGGTTGCGGTCGTATGTCAGCATGTTGTCGATCGGGCGAATTAATCCGCAGCCGAACATCACAATCGTCCGCGAGTCACCCAGCACGGCGACGGTCGACGGAGATAACGGACTCGGATTGGTCGTCGGGCCGCAGGCGAACGCGATCGCGATGGAGAAGGCTGATCGTGTCGGCACCGGCTGGGTCGCGGTGCGGCACACGAATCACTACGGCATCGCTGGCTGGTATGTGCTGGAAGCGTTGAAACGCGACATGATTGGTTGGGCGATGACGAACACCACGAAAATTGTCGCGCCGCTGTGGGGCGCTGAGAAAATGCTCGGCACGAATCCGCTGGCGATCGCGTTTCCCGGTCTGGAGGAACCGCCGGTGGTGATCGATATGGCGACGCCGGCCGCCGCGTTCGGCAAAGTCGAGATGGCGATTCGGACTGACAAACCAATCCCCGATGGCTGGGCGATTGACCGCGACGGCAATCCGACAACGAACCCGCACGCGATGGTTGATGGCGGTGCGATGCTCCCGCTGGGCGCCGACCGCGATCACGGCGGCCACAAAGGTTATTGCTTGGGAGCGATGGTCGATCTGTTGTGTGGTCCGCTGAGCGGTGCCAATTGGGGACCCTTCACGCCTCCGTTCACGCTGGATCACGCCGAACCGCCGCGACGAGTAGGACAGGGGATCGGTCACTTTTTCGGAGCAATGCGGATCGACGCCTTCATCGACCCGTTGGAGTTCAAACGACAGGTCGACGATTGGAGTCGGACGTTTCGAGCGACTCGCCCCGCACCCGGGACACGCGGCCCGTTGATCCCCGGTGATCCCGAGCGCTTCGCCGAAATCGAACGCCGCTCGACGGGTATCCCGCTGGTCCCGGCAGTGGTTGAAGACCTGCGGTTTGTTGCCAAGGAAACCGGTGTCGCGTGGGAATAATCCTGCAGGTAGGGCACTCTTGCCGTACCGAAACGGGTAAGAGTACCCATCCTGCGATTGATCAGGACATCGCCGGCATCAGCCCCTCAAGGAAGCCTTTGAGCTGCTTGCTGCGAACCGGGTGTTGCAGTTTGCGGACAGCTTTTGCTTCGATCTGTCGGACACGTTCGCGAGTGACTTTGAAAATGCGGCCGACCTCCTCGAGGGTGTAGGTGTAGCCGTCTCCCAGGCCGTAGCGCAGTTTGATGATCTCACGTTCGCGGTACGTCAACGTTTTCAAAACGTTGTCGATCTTGTCCTTGAGCATCTCGGATGCTGCCGTGTTGACCGGGCTGTCAGTCCCGTGATCTTCGATGAACTCGCCGAAGAAGCTGTCTTCGCTTTCGCCGACCGGGCGGTCGAGGCTGATGGGGTGCCGCGAAATCTTCATCACGCGGCGAGCCTCCTCCAAACTGACACCGGCCGCGTCGGCCGTCTCCTCGATCGTTGGCTCGTAGCCGTTTTCTTGGAGCAACCGCTTGTTGACTCGTCGCAGTTTCGACATTGTCTCGATCATGTGCACCGGAATGCGGATCGTGCGGGCCTGATCGGCGATGGCACGTGTGATCGCCTGGCGAATCCACCAGGTTGCATACGTCGAAAACTTGTAGCCTCGGCGGTACTCGTACTTGTCGACCGCCCGCATGAGGCCGGTGTTTCCTTCTTGGATCAAGTCCAGGAAAGACAAGCCGCGATTGCGGTACTTCTTCGCAATGCTGACCACCAGTCGCAAGTTGCCACCGGACAGGTCACGCATGGCTTGTTCGTATTCGCCGTAGCGTTTGGCGATGAGTTTCAGCTTAGTCCGCAACGTCGCGGGAGATTCCAGAGTCACCTGCATCAGATCGTGGAGTTCCTTCTGCAAGTTGGCGCGGTCGTCTTTCAAGTTCGTCATGCGCGGATCGCGCAGGTACTTTTCGAGTTGGCTCATTCGTGAGGAAATCTGTTCCAGCTTTTTCAACGCTGGCTGCAAACGCTGCGTGCGTACCGACAGTTCCTCGACAAGCGTGACGATCTTGCGGCGCCGGGCTGTCATGATCCGTTCCGCTTCTTTCCGCTTCTCAGACGCACCATCGAGTGCAAGCCACTTCTGGGCATCGGCGAGGTATTGCTGGCGAAGCACTTCGATGGTCCGCAGGTTGAACGGCATGCGGCCGAGGATTTGGTTTTTCTCCAGACCTTCGGTCATTGACACTTTGATCGTGCGATCGAAGGGCATCTCGTTCTTGCTAACCTTCGTAAGAATCTCGATTGCGGTGACGAGTGCGAATTCCGTGTCCAACAAAGTACGGCGAAAGCGGCGACGGGTGATTTCGATCTGCTTCGCCAACGAGATTTCTTGATGCCGAGTCAGCAGCGGAATTTCACCCATCTGCGACAAATACATGCGGACTGGATCGTCGACTTTACGGTCACGCTCTTCGCCCTTGATCTTTGGCTTGAGCTTTTTGGCCTCGGCGGGAGTCATCGGCGGCACGTAGTCGTCCTGCACGATGTCCAAGCCATGTTCTTCCAGCAGCATCAACAGGTCATCCAGTTTTTCAGGATTGACCGCTTCGTCTGGGAGGTAGGCGTTGATTTGTGTGTAGGTCAAGCAGCCGCGCTTGCGTCCTTCGGCGACCAGTTTCGTCAGGGCTTCATCGAGCTTATGCACAGGCAGTTCCTTCGCGTCTGATAGGTTTCGGCAAGGTTGGGGGAACTGTGCTGGAGTCCAATTGTCAGGCGGTTTGTTTCGACTGAAAGCGGGATTCCAACGTCTATTGCCAAGAGGCCTTGGCGGCACGTTTCTGATGAAACGCTGTGGCCTGCTCGAGCAGGGCTTTCGCGTTGGGATTTAAACCGGAACGCGCATCCGGTTGTTGGGCGAGTCGCCCGGTGTTTCGCTGATGTTGTTGCTCGGCACGGCGGAACCGGAACGGCTGCAGTGCGAGCGTTAAGTACGGTGGCACCGACGTGCCGCTGGGGGCCATCAAATTGTCTTTGAGTTTACTCGCGATCTCTTTTTTTCGAGCTTGTTCATCAATCCACACCAACAGTCGCATGAGGACCGCATCTTCGATTGCCGAGCGGATTCGTACAAAAGTCGGTGTCTCGTCGTGGTCCATCAGGTCAAAACAGATTTGCAACAACGCACGAGTTTGGGGATTGTCAAAGTCCTCATCGCCGATCTCCCGCCGGATCACGTCCAGCGTGGAGGGGTCGGTAAAGATGATCTCTAACAATTCGCATTCCATTCGGTCCTCTTTGGAGAGAGGCCGATCAAAGAAACATGGACCGCGATTGGTTGGAGCACCGTCTACTCGCAGGGATTTAGTACCAAGTGACGCGACCGGCGCACTGTTGATTCGAGCCGTTGCCTCTGAGCCACCCTGAGGCATTTCCGCAGCGGTCCTGTTGCCGTTTGGCAACGCACTGTGCTGAGCGGTACGCGGTGAATGCGGTGCCACATTCGTTCGTGCCTCGGTTAAACGGTTCCGCACGACTTGCTCCGACAGCAACGTGCGACTCGCCAGTCGATTGAGAATCACGTCCTCTTTCACTGACCCGCGCAGCTTCGGCACCTTGGCCAGCAACTCCAACATGCCGGTCAGCACGCGATGTCGTGCGTCGATTGAGACCAGTCCGTGTCGATTGATTTCCGTTTGCAGCTTGAAGTCCCAAGCCTCGGCCGCACTGTCGATCTGCCCGCGAAACTCGTCCGCCCCGTGAGCGAACAAAAACTCGTCCGGGTCTTGATCGTTCGGCAGCACGAGAACTCGGAGGTCGATGTTCTCGCCAAGAAAGTTGGCGAGAGCCTTTTCGGCCGCGTTTTGCCCCGCTTCGTCACCGTCGAACATCAGCACGATTCGCTGAGCAAACCGCTTGAGCCGATCAATGTGCGCCTGTGTCAAAGCCGTACCGCAGACACCAACGACATTGGTCACGCCGAACTGATGCGGGATCAACACGTCGGTGTAGCCTTCGACGATGACCGCCGTCTGAGTTTTGCGAATCCCCTCGCGAGCCGCATCGAAGCCGAACAGCAAGTTGCTCTTCGAATACACGTCGCTTTCGAGGCCATTGATGTATTTGCCGACTCCCGGTTGAGCGAACTGCGGCAACACTCGGCCGCCGAATGACACGCAGTGACCCTTGTCGTTCCGAATGGGAAACAGCACGCGATTACGGAAAAACTGGTAGTAGCCGTCCCCTTCATCACTCTTCTTGATGAGCCGCGCCGTCTCCATCCGTTCGAGCGAAACCTTTCCGCGTCCACGAGCGATGATCCACTGTCCATCGGCAGGCGCGAATCCGAGCTTAAACTTGGTGATCGTGTCCGCCGTGAAACCGCGTTCCTTCAAATACTCACGGGCCGGTGCAGCCATCTGCGAATCGAGCAGGCAGCGATGAAACTCATTTTCCGCCCAAGACAGCACGTCGAGAATGTCGGTCTTAGCGACGTTGTTCTCAGAGCGACGGCCAGTGAAGGCGGGCATTTCCAAGCCGGCTCGTTTTGCCAGTGATTCGAGGGCTTCGCGAAACTCGACCTTGTCGAACTCCATGACCCAAGTGAAGCAATCGCCGCCAGTGCTGCACGCCCAGCAACGGAAGGTCTGACGGTCGGGATACACAACAAGCGAAGGGGAGTGATCGTCGTGAAACGGGCAGAGACATTTGAACTCGGCCCCGCCTCGCGAGGGGGTCAGTGCCACCGACTCACCGACCAGCGCGACAAGGTCGGTTCGGGAGCGAACCAATTCCTTGAAGTCGTTGTTGGCGAGTTCTGTTGACACGATTTCTCCTGGAGGGGTGGAATGGCAACGAAGCAACCGAGCAAAGCGACCTTCGGGCCAATAACGGTTGGGGCGATCATTCGGTCTTGAGGCCGCGACCTTTGGAAAGCGGTTTCCTGAACTCGACAAGTCCTCAAGCGTTCAGACTTGGAGGCACTTCCCTGCGTCTCCCTCGAACGGGCGAAGCATACCCGACGCCCTGCCTCGGTCAAGGAGTTGCCAGCTGCGCGGACTTGATCGAGGCTCCGCGCAACTTCAAAACCGACAAATCGTTAAAACCGACAAATCGTTGGCTCTTCGCCGAACCGTTGAAGTCGCCGATTTGCAAACCCATTCCCCGATCTCAACGGCCCGTGCGATCGGTGCCGCTGGAAAAATCGGAGGAGTCGTAGTCGGCGAGGATGGCCACTTGGTTGGCATGACTCAATCCTCGGCCGCACCGCCGAGCGTGACGTTGATCTTGTATTTGGTCTGCAAGTGGGCGTGGGCCTGTGCCGCGTGGCCGTCCTTTGGGAACTTCTTGCAAACGACTTGGTACGCCTTGATCGCCGCTTCGTTGTCGCCAGAGGCTTCACGGACTTGAGCGATTTGGTACATCGCCCAAGGGGCATCGGGGGCACTCGCCGTCACTTGGTTGTAGAGGATGATCGACTCGTTCCATTCCTTGAGGGCTCGATGACACCACGCCATCTGTTTGGTGTTTTCCGGGAAGTTAGTGCACTGCCGAAACGTTCCAATCGCCTCCTTATACATGCCTCCGTCACGCTGCGTGATGGCGATCCACCACAACCACTTCTCCGTGTTCGCAGCGTCGATCTTGAGGTTTTCTGTGAAGGCGTCGATGGCCTCTTTCCAACGGCTGCCGTGACGATATGCGACGGCGATCGCTTCGTTCCACTTCGGTTGATTCTGGCTGTCGAGTCCAGCGGCTTGGCGGTAATGCACGACCGCATCGTCGTATTTCTGCTGTTGGACGAAACTCCAAGCGATCTGGCTCAGCCCTTCCGGGCGGTTGGCGAACTGGGCGTAGAGCTTGCGAGCTTCGTCGTATTTCTGCACCGACTTGTACCAATCGCCGAAACGTTGCAAGGTGAGGTCATTGACACCGTACTGCTTGATACTTGCTTGATAGGCCTCGACGACTTTGTCGTCACGGCGTGAGTACGCTTGGATGTCAGCAATGTAGTACGCCCACTCGCGGGCATTCTTCTTGTCTTCTTCCTTGGTGAGATCGGTTGGGGTCCGTTCGCGAATCGCGGCAACGCAGCCGTCTGCGGACTTGTCGGCTTTGTCCTTGGTCTTCGGGTCGGCAGCAAGTTGGCCGATCGGAGTCCGACAGTAGTACCACAGGTGATAAGGAAATTGGTTGTCTTTGTAGGTGGTCGCGATGGAAGCCACGCCATCCACCGGCTGGCCGACCGAGAAGTAATGGGTTGCAAGCTGAATCGATGCCTGCACGCAGAGGTTGTTGGCGTCTCCCGGAGTCCGCTTGATGTCGTAGACAAGCTTTTTCCAAGTCGTGACCTTGGCCTCGATGTTCATCTCTGCGTCGGCGAGGTCGATCATGTCGGACAGCGCATACACCGCCGCAAGAGACGATTCGTACTTCGAGACCACCTGCAGGTACGATTTATTAGCCTTCTTCAGCTCCCCCATCTCTTTCTGGCAGCGACCAATATAGTATGCTGCGTTCGGTGCGTCCGGCGAATCGGGCCAGTAGTCGATCACGGTCTGAAAGCCGTCGCTGATCGCCGTGTTGAGCTTCTTCAAATGAATCTGGCAGATCGCCCATTTGAATTGAGCGAATGAAGAGCCTTCGCTTTTCTCGTAGAGCGTGACGAACTTTTCGTACTCGCCCAGAGCGATTTTGTACTGGCGTTCGCGGTAGTACTTCTCGGCGACATTCATCTGATGCCGCTCCGCCTCGCGGAGCTGTTTCCAGCGATCGAGCGACATTTCGTCGATCTTGTTTTGCGCAAAGACGGCGTTGGCAAACATGCTGACGGCGAGACTAACACCAAGAATCAGGCGGGATGTCATGTAAGTACCTCGGTCAGCGGGAAGTTTGGGCGGGTGATGATGTCAAATCGAAGGGAAGGAATTCAACTCGTCGGTCAAAATAACCGGAGGCAACAGCGAGGCTGAGCGTTTCACCGATCCTCTTTTAAATTCAAAGACTCTGCAACATCCCCCCTCGGTGTCGGTTAGTTCGAGTACACGAGCTCGTTCAGATTCAGAATCACTCGGCAGAGTTGTTCGAGCGCCAGCCGATGGTCTTCTGATTTGGTGGCGTCCGCCAAGAATCGCTGCATGGTGGCGAGTTCTGAGGGCGCGGCCGCTCGACCGAGAGTCAGTCGGTAGGCCAATTCGATCTGCCGAATGGGCTCGTTCCCCGCTTCGCGTTGCAGTCGCTCGGCGAAGTGTCGAGCTTGCCGATTCACGAAGTCGCCGTTGAACAGCGTCAGCGCTTGGGTCGAGATCGTGGTTCGATTCCGCAATTCTGTCGAACGAGTCGTGTCGCAAACGTCGAGCACTTCCAGGAACGGGACGACGAGCGCTCGCTTCACGAAGGCGTAGACCGTCCGTCGCGATGAGGCGACCTCGTCAAATTTCGGCCAGACGACATTCGGGTCGCTGTTGCCGGCGAGCACCTCCGGTGGAATTTCGAGATACACGCCCGGTCCTCCCATCGTGCGTCGCAACTGGCCGCTGGCCGACAGCATCGAATCGCGGATCACTTCGACCTCCAGCCGGCGATACGGAAACCGCCAGAACTTTGTGTTGCGTGGGTCGCGTTCGCCGTAGGTTGGATGGTCGGCTTTGCTCATCTGGTAAGTGCTGCTCGACAGGATCAACCGATGCAATTTCTTGATCGACCAGTTGGCGTCATGCGAAAACCAATGCGCCAACCAGTCGAGCAATTCGGGATGCGTGGGAGCCTCGCCAATGATTCCGAAATCGCTGGAGGTGCGGACGAGCCCTTCTCCGAAGTGATACTGCCAGACCCGGTTGACGATCACGCGCGCTGTGAGCGGGTTGTCGGCGTTGGCCATCCAGCGAGCGAATTCGAGACGGCGACCGCTGGTGCCCTGTGTTGTTGGTTGTTTGGATAATGTTATCGGTTGGCGTGTCAGCACGACGGGGACAGCGGGTTGCAGCTCGGGCCCGCGAGCGGACGCCTGGCCGCGCAACAACAGAAACGATTTTGGAGGCGGGTCAGATGATTCGGTCATGAAGTAGCCGCGTGGCAAATCGGGAGTCGCTGCACGCAGCGAGACAATGCGTTGTTCGAGGTCGTTGATGCGTTGCCGCTTTTCGACTGGCAACGCCGCGAGTAACTCGGCTTCGAGTTGTGGTGCATGTCTGATGACCAACTCTTTTTGGGCGGGAGTTCGCTGGTCGGGTTCGATACCGAACGCATCAACGGCGTCAGGCAACAACGCACTCTTTCCGGAGGCAAGGAAGTCGCTGCGAATCGAATCGCGGATTTCGATGATCTGTTTGCGGTTTTCGTCGATGCGGCGATCTCGTTGCATCAGTGCCGCTCGCTGCGTGAGCGTCCCTGCTGGCAGGTCGAGTTCCGTGCGACCGTTCTGCGGTCGCTTGAGCGTGTTGAGGACTGCGGCGACTCGGTAGTAGTCGTGATTGGTCAGTGGATCAAACTTGTGATTGTGGCAACGGGCACAGCCAAGCGTGATGCCGAGAAAGGCTTGTGACGTCGTACGAATGATGTCGTCGAGCTGGTCGTAGCGGTCCTGTTCGAAATCCGCCGGTTCATCGTCGAATGGGCCGAGCCGATGGAATCCGGTGGCGATGACAGTCTCGGTCGAGGCGTCCGGGAGTTCGTCGCCGGCGAACTGCTCAACGATGAACCGGTCGTACGTCTTGTCGGCGTTGAAGGCGTCGATGACGTAGTCGCGATACCGCCAGACGCTCGGTTTGGCTCCGTCACGTTCGTAGCCGTTTGTCTCGGCGTAACGGACGAGGTCGAGCCAATGTCGGCCCCAGCGTTCACCGTAGCTGGGTCGACTCAAGAGGTCGTCGATCAATCGCTCGAATGCGGTCGGCGAATCGTCCGCGATGAGTTGGTCCTGTTCGTCGATGGTCGGCGGCAAGCCGGTCAGGTCGAGAAATGTTCGTCGCAGCAGATCACGTTGCGCGGCGGGCGGATTCGGTTGCCAATCCGTTTGTTCGAGCTTCGCGAGGATGAAGGCATCGATCGGAGTACGAACCCAGTCGCGATTGATTACCGGCGGCACTGCCGGGCGAGCGATGGGGCGGAACGACCAGTGCTCGCGATCGGCGTCGGTGACCTCATACTCGGCCGGTTCGTCGGCGACGGTCGTGAGGCTCAACGCAACGAAGCCAGCGGCCAGCAGCAGAGCACCTCGAAAACGCACAGTCATGTCCGATCATCCTCCGACAAGAGCGGTCGTCCAATCGAACGGTCGTTCGACAGGCGAGTACTTTACGCGCAACGTTCGAGCATTCCCACCGGGATGTAGAACTTCGCGTAGCGCTTGCCGTCAGAGTATCGTGGGCCGCGCGCATCTTCGACGAGGATCGTGGCTCGTTTGGTGACGCGGTTGACGACACCGGTGTACGGCAGGCCGTCCATTTCGAACCTCACGCGGTCGCCGGGTCGGATGCCGAACTTTTCGCGAGCACGCTCATCGGGCGTGATGAGCTGGTGATTCGATTCCTTGTGCCCGAAGAAGCGGCCGGCGATGTCCTTGAATCGCGGAGCACCGCAGCAGGACGCCTGCCACAACAGCATCTCGACGAGGTGAATCAATTCGTGCTCAAAGATCCGCTGTAACGCTTCCAGCCGATTGTGGCAGAGGACTCCGGTGACTTTGATCGGCCGTTCGACGTCGGCAAACGTCTGAAACAGCAACGTCGATGAGACCGCGATCTCGAAACGGGGCACGGGGGACAAACCGCGAGCGACTCGCGGCAGCACGCGAGTCGTCTTGCCGCCAGCGCGTGTCATCCTCGGCGAGACGCGGAAGTCGATTGGGCTGCCCATCGCGTCGAGCGTTCGCCGGCACGCACCGCCGAGGAACCGCTGATCGTATTGATCAAACAGGTGTGCCAAATCCTCATCACACAGCGCCGAGAAATTTGGTTGGTCGATAAACGGCGATGAGTTCAAAACGGAATCGAAAATCTTCGCCAAACGCTGTTCGGCATCCCGCTCCAGCACGAGCGTATCTTCCACCAGTCGACGTAATTCCTGCGACATTTCTGGCTCCTCCCTGAGTCCCTTCAGGTCGTGACAGATTGTGTCAGCAGAGGCCCGTTCTGTGAAGGCGAAGCTGCCTACTTCGCGACGGCTTGGCGGATCAGCTTGACCGTCAGGTCGGCGCGGAAGTCGATGATCTTCTTGCCCAACTCGATGGTCTTCTCGATGGGCGCGAGGTCCACACCGTTGATCTTGAATTTGCCGGCCTTGATGCGCTGCTGCATGCGGACGCTGGCGGGGTCGATGCTCAGCATCATCGCTTCCATCGCGAAGTCGTCGTGCAGGCCCTCGTCGGTCTGCTTGATGCCCCGTTCTTCCAGCCACTTCGCGAGGTCGCTGTAGTTGTAGTACTCCGGGATGAAGTAGAACTTCGTTTTACCGTCCTTCCACTTTGCATTGAGTTCCGCGGCGACGGCCTTCATGCCGTCCTGATTTCCGCCGCTGTCGCCAATCAACACGACATGCTTGAAGCCGTGTGTCCGATAGCACGAGCAAACGTCGGTCAGCAGGCGCCGGTAGGTGTCCTCGGTCAAGCTGACCGTCGAAGGATACTTCATGTGAAGCGTCGGCGGGTCGATGTCCCCTTCCGGGACGAAGCCAATGATCGGAGCGACCAGCGTGTTCCCCAGCTTGCGAGCGATCGCGTCGGTCGTCCCTCGCAACACGACGTTGTGTTTGTTGGCGGCGAGGTACGGACCGTTCTGCTCGATTCCGCCCGTCGCGATCAGGACCGTGTCCTTGCCGGCCTTCATCGCGTCACGGACCTCCATCCAGGTCATGTCCTCGATGAAGACTGAATCCACCGCGTCAATTGGACGAACTCCATCAGGATCGGGATTCACTGGACCGAACTTCGCCGCCTGAAAACCGACCGTCGCACCGACAACAAGCGTCAGGCCGAGTAGAATGAACGTCTTGCGCATGAGATCCCTTTCGTGAAGTGAGGCCATCCAAACAGGGATATCTTCAACGCAAATCGCTACCGAAGCAAAGGATCACGCGGGCTTGCCGCACTTGATCGGCGAAAAAACCGGTGAATTCTCTGGCATGTGCCGCGGAGACGGATGCGTCGGTTGGCGTGAGTTGCGGGCCTGACGCTACACGTTTCATGCGATGCACGATTGAATGGGAAGCGTAGCCGCGTTCGCCGGAACGCGGGTGTTCCCCCCGATGGCTCGCACTCTGGCGATGTGCGGCGACAACCGCAGGAAACAGTCCATGCGTTACTTCACTCTGACGGCGTTCGTCATTCTCACGACTTTATCATCAGCGTCTGAAGCGGCGACCATTATTCACGCGGGCCGAATGATCGACGGCCGCAACGACCAACCGCGCCGTGAAGTATCGATCGTGATCGACAATGGCCGGATCACGCGAGTGGCGGCTGGCTACATTGACGCCGGTCCCGACGACAAGTTGATCCGCCTGATCGAGCACACGGTGATGCCCGGTCTGATGGACATGCACACGCACTTGCAGTCGCAGCACTCGAAAGACTCGTACACCGAGCGGTTCTTCATGGATCAGGCGGACTACGCGCTGCGTTCGACGGTTTACGCGCGCGTCACGCTGCTTGCCGGATTCACGACCGTGCGTGATTTGGGGGACAATGGCGTCAACTCGATTGCATTGCGCAAGGCCATCGAGAATGGCTGGGTTCCCGGCCCGCGGATCTTCACGTCCGGCAAGTCGCTGGCCACGACCGGCGGCCACGCCGATCCGACCAATGCGCTGCGAGGCGATTACAAACGAGACGCCGGGCCGCTCGAAGGGGTCATCAACGGTCCCGACGACGCCCGCAAAGCCGTGCGTCAGCGGTACAAAGACGGAGCCGACCTCATCAAGTTGACGGCCACCGGCGGCGTACTCAGTCTCGCCGCAAGCGGACAGAATCCGCAGTTTACGGACGAAGAACTGAAAGCGATTGTCGAGACCGCTCATGACTACAACATGATCGTCGCCGTACACGCGCACGGCGCTGAAGGAATGAAACGGGCCGTGCTGGCTGGAGTCGATTCGATCGAACACGGCACATACATGACCGATGAAATCATGGGGCTGATGAAAGCTCGCGGCACCTACTGGGTGCCGACCAACATGGCGGGCGAGTGGGTGGCCATGAAGTCCAAAGAACCGGGTTATTTCCCGGAAATCGTGCGTCCGAAAGCCGCCGCGATCGGCCCGCAGATTCGCGATACGTTTCAGAAAGCGCACGCGGCGGGAGTGAAAATCGCCTTCGGTACCGACACCGGCGTCTCCCCGCACGGGCAGAACGCTCGCGAGTTTGAACTGATGGTCGCGGGGGGAATGCCGCCGATGAAGGCGATTCAGTCGGCGACGCTCGTGAGCGCGCAACTGCTCAAGATCGACGATCGACTTGGCACGCTCGAAGAGAAAAAAATCGCCGACATCGTCGCCGTCAAAGGCGATCCGCTGACCGACATCAGCCTCTTAAAGCACGTCGCGTTCGTGATGAAAGACGGCGTCGTGTTTAAGGGACCGTAGCCCGACCCGTTGTGGGTCGGGGGATACCAATTTGGTCTATCATGCAGATGATAAGGGCCTGAGCTATAACCACGCGACGACGCGTTCTTTCAGCGATGCCGGCAGCCGCTGCTGCAACGCTTTCTCGAATTGCCGCTCGTTGTAGCGTGTGCTGAAGTGGCCGAAGATCAGCAGTTCGTTCTTGAACTTGTCGGCTCGCTCCAGAATGTCATCAAGGTGCATGTGGCCGAACTTGTGAATTTTTTCTTTGCGATGTTCCGGGCGGAAGAAAGTCACTTCGGTGATCAGGATTTGCGCGTTGAACAAATCCGGTTCGACATCCAGGCCGGCCGGTGACGTGTCGCCGGTGTAACACAGCAGAGGAGTTCGGACTTCCCAAGAGACCTCTTTGCCGGAGAGTCGGACGTCGCGAATCTGATCCTGCGTGAGGCCGAAATACTCGGGCCGCAGTTTTTTGCGCCGCTCCCAGACGAGGTACCCCAGCGACGGGACGGTATGCGTCGTCGGAAATGCGGTGACGAGATGCTCGCGCGAAAGTTCAATTGTATCCCCCGCTTTGACCGGGACGAGCGTGCAGTTCATGCGGCCTCGATCGAGTCGCTGCCAAATCTTGAGCAGCAATTCGGTGGACTCAACTACAGACTCCGGCAGGTAAATTGTCGGCGGTTCCATCTTCATCATTCGCCGCCGCGCGACGAATGCCGGCAGCGCGGCCATGTGATCCAGGTGCGCGTGCGTGATGAAAATCGTCGGCGTTCCCGTGAATGACCAGGGTGCCCCGCCCAGATCGAAACCGATCCGCAGTTCGGGGACGCGCCAATAACTCTGCACCGCTGCCCGCGAGTAACCTTCAATGGTCAACGCTTTGTGCTTGTGCGTGCGGACGGGAAGATTTTCAACCATGAGTCGCTTTGGAGTGCGGTGTGTCAGCACCGCTGTGGATCGAATCAGTTTTCGATCGCGCCAATCCAAAGCGGTGCTGACACACCGCGTTCCACAAATTAAGCGAGATTCACGATCTTGCCGCTCTCGATGCTGACTCGCTCCGCTTCGCAGAGCCGCAGCGCGTTCAGCGCGAGCGTTCCCGAAAGTTCAGGGGCTTCGCGGCCAGTCGTGATGCTGTCGACGGCGGCTTGCAGTTCGGCGGTGAATGCGGCACACCACTCGGTGCCGCCCGGTAGTTCAGGCTTTGCCGCAGAGCCATCGTTTGTGATCAGGGTGAGCGGGCGGTTCACGGCCCACTCGCCGGCATACGTTCCGGCATCGTAAACGATCGTGGCTTGTTCGAGGTACATTTCAAAGCCGTGTCCGAAGGCCAGTCCCTTTGCCGCAATGCCACCGCTGACCGCCGTCACTGCGAGGTTCGGGTTGTCGAACAAGTAATTCGTGTGGACATGATTGACCAGTCCCTCTTGCAGCAGTCCGCGCGAGAAGACTTGTTTCGGCACTCCGCACAACAGGCCGATGTAATGATTGTCATGGATGTGCAAATCGACTCCCCAGCCACCGAGCTTGCGGAAGTCGCTCATGTCGCTCGACCAATTCGGCTGAGCGATGACTCGTCGGAAATGTGCCGCCAGCAGCTTTCCGTACTTGCCTTCTCGGACGGTCTGGGCTGCGAACGCGAATTCGGGAAAGAATGGCAGCACTTGGCCGACCAGCAACTGTTTGCCTGCCCTCTTCGCAGCGTCTGTCATCCGATTTGCTGCCGGAAGTTGCGTGGCGATCGGCTTTTCGACGAGCACATGCTTTCCGGCTGCGAGTGCTTCCAGCACAACGGCTTCATGTTGGTCGGTCGGAAGGCAGATATCCACTAAGTCTACCTTCGGGTCAGCCAGCAATTGCCGGTAGTCCGCGTAGCCTGTGACGTGCGACAAGTCCATCAGGCTCCCGCGCGGTCCAAAGTTGCCTTGGATCGAGGTCCAGTCTCCGGCCAGCTTCTTAGTGTCTCGTGTGGCGACGGCAATAATTTCTCCGCCGCTCAATTTGGAGCCGATCCCCTTGCGTCGCCCGGAAGCGGCGTCTGGCTCTAGTTTTGTCGATGCTTCGAAATGGGTCATGCCCATGAAGCCGATGCCGATCAGGCCGATGCGGACCATGCTGGTGCTCCGAGGTCGAGGCGTTCTGAGTTCTTCGAGTTTTTTCCAAAAGGGTGCGTAGCATCCGACTCGACGCCTAAAGATTCAAGCGGGCAGCAGCTGGCGCGTTGGTAGGGGCTAAAATGCCTTTCCGTTAGGCAAAGTGAGTTGCTTCTTCAGTCTGGCCACCGGGAGGCTTCGGCTCCTGATCGCGAATCAATCGGCTGGTGCTGCTGGGTTATTAGGCGTGTGGTGCAGAAATGTGCTTAGCGCGTGCGCTCTGCTGTGGTTTATGGCGACCTGATTGGTTGCTGGTGCTGGCCTGGCGGATTTTGCTGGTTGGTCTAGGCGGATTGGTTTTGCGGGTGTTATCATCCCGGCGACGTCGTCAGGTTGGCGACGTGATTGAGTCGAAACGGGAAGGCCCGCTCGAGGTGGAACTAGGCAGGCGATCTTCAAAGCCGACTCGATCGAACAAGGAAGGTTCTAAGGAAGGAGAAATGACATGCTGGTGCTTTCCAGGAAGGTCGGTGAGCGGGTTTTGGTTGGCGACAAGGTCGTCGTCACGGTGGTTCGGATTGGTCCCAACGCGGTTCGATTGGGTATTGAGGCTCCCAGGGACATGAACATTGTCCGTGAAGAGTTGTGTGATCCGAACGGAATCGTGATCGAAGGGGTGTCGCACGCAGAGTTGTGCACGGCAGAGTAGGCCGAGTTGCTCGGGGGAAGGCCTTCGAGCTTTGAGCGAAATGAGCGAGCGTCGGTCCGCCGACGCTCGCTTTTTTTGTTCCCGGGCTGTGAGTGAAACCGACTGATGTTAGAATCTGCCGTGACTGATGCGAGAGAGATCGGTACCGCGACCATGAGGGAGCGGCCGAGCTGACGGCTCACGACCAATTGGAGTTCACCATGCTGCAATTCACCGGCAACGGATCGGCTCACACCTGCGACGGAGTGACACGGCGCGACTTCCTGCAAGCAGGAGCGCTCGGAGCTACCGGGTTGACCCTCGCTGATGCGGTTCGAGCAAAGCAGGCCGGTGCCGTCGAGAAGGGCAAGGAAGAACGCTCCTGTATTATGATCTTCAACCTCGGCGCGCCGAGTCAGTTTGAGACGTGGGATCCGAAGCCGGATGCTCCCGCTGAGATTCGCGGGCCGTTCAAGCCGATCGCCACAAAGTCTCCCGAAATTCAGATCAGCGAAATCTTTCCGAAACACGCGGCGATCGCGGACAAGTTTTCGATCGTGCGAAGTTGCTTTCATACGGGAGCTGCGGTGCACGACACCGGCCATCAGATGATGCAGACGGGGCGGCTGTTCTCCGGCGGCATCATCACACCGCATGCCGGTTGCGTGACGAGTTATCTGATGGGCCGTCGTACCGATTTGCCGGCTCACGTCATCATGCCGCAAACAATGGGTAACACCGGCGGAGGGTTGCCACATGGTCAGGACAGCGGTTTCCTCGGCAAAGCGCACGCGCCATTCTTTCTGAATGCCGATCCGTCGAAAGAAGATTTCCGAGTGCCGGACTTGCTGCCGCCGAAGCAGATTGGCGAAGTGCGACTCGACCGTCGCCGCAAGCTGCGCGAAGTCGTTGACACAACGGTCAATAACTTCGAGAAAAGTGAAAATGCCAAGCTCGTCGATAGCAGTTTTGAGGCGGCGTTCCGCATGGTCACCAGCGAGCAGGCTCGCGCGGCGTTTGATTTGACTCGCGAGCCGAAAGCAGTTCGGGAGAAGTACGGCATGAGCCGTTTCGGTCAAAGCTGCCTGCTGGCTCGCCGGTTGGTCGAGGCGGGCGTGCGATTTGTCACGGTCAACACGTTCTTGACCGTCTTTGACGAGATCACTTGGGATATCCACGGAACGAAGCCGTTTACGTCGATCGAGGGGATGCGCGACATCGTGGCTCCGATGTACGATCAAGGCTATGCGGCGTTGATCGAAGACCTCGAAGAGCGCGGGATGCTCGACAACACGATGGTCTGCAATCTCGCCGAGTTCGGCCGCACTCCGCGCGTGAATCCGGCGGGCGGCCGCGATCACTGGCCGCAATGCTGGTCGATGTACTTCGCGGGTGGCGGCGTTCAAGGTGGCCGAGTCATCGGCAAAAGTGATCCGATCGGCGGCTATCCGGCCGAGCGTCCGGTCAACCCGGCAGAAGTGGTGGCGACGATCTTTCACAGCCTCGGCTTCAACCTCGAAGCGCATCTTCCAGGCCCCGCAGGCCGACCCTTCCCGCTGGTTGATTTCGGAACCAAGCCAATCACCGAACTGTTTGCTTGACCGATTTGCTGTTCCCTCTGGGCAAGCCGAGTGCTTGCCCTTTTTGTTTTTTGCAACAACGAGATGCCGACGATGCTCAGAGTCCTTCGAGAGTCAGCCTTGTGCGTGGCGATCATGTGTGTGTCGGCCTCAGAGGGGCTCACCGCGGCGGAATCTTTGACGGTCTTGCCCGCGGAATTCACGTTGAGTGGTCCTGAGGCTCGTCAGCGGATTCTTGTGCAAGCGACGACTGACGGGCGAGTCGTTGGACAGATCGCCGATGGTCTCTCCGTAACGTCATCGGACGAGAAGGTCGTAAAGATCGAAGACGGCTTCGTTGTGCCCGTTGGCAACGGAAAGGTGACGATCACTGCGAAAGTCGGAAGCCAAACAGCGACGGCGTCGGTGACTGTCGAAAAGTTCGAGCAACCGCACTCGTGGAGCTTTCGGAATCATGTGCAGTCAGTGCTCTCGAAGTCGGGCTGCAACATGGGTGCGTGTCACGGGGCGGCGGCCGGGAAGGGGGGATTCAAACTCTCGCTGCGCGGCTACGACCCCGATGCCGATTTTCGGACGCTGACTCGGCAGGCTCGCGGGCGTCGCGTCGTGCCGAGCGACCCGGGACGCAGCCTGATGCTGACGAAGCCATCGGGAGCGATTCCTCACAAGGGAGGTCTGCGGTTCGACGTCGATTCTTTGGAATACCGTGTGATCGCTGAGTGGATCGCAGCCGGGCATCCCGCTCCGAGCGACGACGATCCGCGCGTGAAGCATCTCGAAATTCTGCCGACGGCGTCGCAACAAAAAAAAGGTGCGAGCCAGCAGATGGTGGTGCGAGCACACTTCTCGGACGGGCATGTCGAGGACGTGACTCGCTGGTGCAAGTTCAGTTCGGCCAACGCGACTGTTGCGAACGTGGAGGATCGAGGTCTCGTGAAGATTATCGGTTCCGGAGAGGGTGCGATCAGCGCGTGGTATCTCAGTCAGAACGTAATCGCGACGATCAATTCGCCTTATGAGACAGCGGTCGACGCGGTGGTCTTCGCGAGTGCAGAGCGGTCCAATTTCATCGACGATTCCGTGCTCGCAAAGCTCAAGAGTTTGAACATTCCGCCTTCCTCGCGATGCTCCGATTCGGAGTTTCTGCGCCGGGCGTTTCTCGACACGATCGGCGTGCTGCCGACGACCGATGAGGTTCGTGCGTTCCTCGCCGACGAGTCACCCGACAAACGCGACCGACTGGTTGATCAATTGCTGACGCGACCAGAGTTCGTCGATTACTGGGCCTACAAGTGGTCTGACCTCCTGTTGCTGTCGGGGGAGAAGCTTCGGCCTCAGGCCTTGAAATCCTTCTACGCCTTCATTCGCCAAAACGTCGCCGACAACACGCCGTGGGATGAGTTTGTCCGCCAGATTGTGCTTGCCAAAGGGAGCACGTTCGACAATGGAGCTGCGAATTTCTACTCGCTTCATCAAGACCCCTTGGACATGGCGGAGACGACTTCGATGGCGTTCCTGGGCATGTCGATTCAGTGTGCCCATTGCCACGACCATCCGTTGGAGAAATGGACGAACAACGATTACTACGGTTTCGCGAGCCTGTTTGCTCGCGTGCGTGGTAAAGGTTGGGGCGGCGATTTTCGGAGCGGAGATGGTCACCGGGTCATCTTTTTGGACGACGAGTCTGAGCTCATTCAGCCGCGCACTGGCAAACCGCAGCCACCCAAGCCGCTCGACGGCCAAGCGTTGCCGCCTGAGTCTGGGGAGGACCGGCGCATCGCCGCTGCTGCGTGGTTGACTTCGCCGGGGAATCCGTACTTCAGCCGAGCGATTGTGAACCGCGTCTGGGCGAACTTCTTTGGAGTCGGCCTGGTCGAAAAAGTCGATGACCTGCGATTGACGAATCCGGCGAGCAACCCGGAGTTGTTCTCGACGCTTGCTACGTTTTTGGTCAGCGGCGAACGTCCCTACGATCTCAAGAAGCTGATGCGACTGATCCTCACGTCTCAGACCTACCAGCGCAGCAGCCAACTCACCCAAGGGAATGAACCCGATGAGCGGTTCTACTCTCGCTATTACCCCAAGCGACTGAAGGCCGAGATTCTGCTCGACATCATGTCTCAAGTGACCGCAGCGCCGACGGCGTTCAAAGACTTCCCCGCCGGCACCCGAGCGATGCAGCTTCCCGATGCCAACATCGCCTCAGATTTTCTCAAAACGTTCGGCCGCCCCGAACGCATCCTGACTTGCGAATGCGAACGCTCGGACGAGCCGAGCATGACACAAGTCCTGCACATCCTGAATGGAGAAACGCTGATTCAAAAACTGGAGGCCAAGGACAATCGCCTTTCCAAGCAACTCGAAGCCAATCTTCCGCCGGAGCAACTGGCGGACGAATTATTCCTTTCCGCGCTTAGCCGTTTTCCGACAGATCGCGAACGTCAGCGGATGACCGAGATCCTCAGCGTCGCCAGTCCTGAGGAACGGCGACAAGCCGTCGAGGATCTGTACTGGAGTGTGCTCAGCAGTAAAGAATTCTTGTTCAATCGGTGACGGTCAGCGCGAAAGTGCCTACGGATAATTTCCACTGAGTTCTTGCAAAGATGCGGTCGATAACATCGGAACTGCTTGATGGTTCTCCCTTGTTAAGGTAGCCTGCCCTAAGATTTTACGGCCGAGAGCAATGGAGAGCCCTCTGCCAACTCCCGCTTGAATTCCTCCCTCCGAACGAGACCCGCCGATGCGATTCTTCTGCCGCATCAACTTGGTCGCCTTGTGGCTGCTGTCGATCGTTGTTTCTTTAAACGGGGCGGAGTTGCCATCGGCGAATTTGCCGATCGAGCAGGTCATCGACCAGTTCGTCCAACAGCGACTGGATACTGCGAAGGTCGCACCCTCTCCGCAGGCAGACGATGCGAATGTGTTGCGACGGCTGATGTTGGATGTGGCGGGTCGCATTCCGACATCCGAAGAAGCCAAAACGTATGCTGCAAATCGTTCGGCGGCGAAGCGCGTCGAACTGGTCGATCGGCTCTTGGCAAGTCCCGATTTCTTCTGGCATCAGCGGAACGAACTGGAACGCATGCTGCTGCCGAACAAGCCCAACGACGGCGAGTTTCGGAAGTATCTGCTGTGGGCGGTCAAAGAGAATCGATCGTGGGACGCGATGTTCCGCGACATGCTGGTGGGCGACGAAGCCGACGAGAATCGCCAGCCCGCGCTGACGTTCATCAAGTCGCGGGCTCGCGATCTTGACGACATGCTCAACGACACGGCGATCTTGTTCTTCGGAGTCAACGTCACCTGCGCGAAATGTCACGATCATCCGCTGACTCCCGATTGGAAGCAGCATCACTACTTCGGCATGGCCTCGTTCTTCAGCCGGACGTATGTCACGAAGAAAAACTTGCTGGCCGAGCGTCCCTTCGGCGAAGTGAAGTTCAAGTCGAAACGCAAAGACGACACTAAAGGGGAGCAGACCGCAAAGTTCGAATTCCTCACGGGGGCGATCGTCGAAGAACCGGTCGTCGAACGATCGGCCGACGACATCAAGAAGATTGAGGAAACCATCAAGGCGTCGATGCAAAAGGACGACGCTCCACCACCGGAGAAGCCGGCCTTCAGCCCGCGTGAAAAACTGGTCGAGGTCGCGCTGCGGGCGGAAGACAATCGCTTCTTCGCCCGCAACATCGTCAATCGCGTTTGGGATCGGTTTTTCGGACGCGGCCTCGTGCATCCGGTTGATCAACTGCACGCCGCCAACGCGGCATCGCATCCCGAGTTGCTCGACTGGCTGACGCGTGACATGGTTGCTCACGGCTATGACCTCAAGCGATTGATTCGCGGCATCGTACTCAGTCAGGCGTACTCGCGGTCGAGCGAATGGACCGCCGGTTCGCAGTTCCCCGATGCGGCGCTGTTTGCGGTTGCGAATGTCAAACCACTGACGCCGCGCCAGTATTCGCTGTCGCTGTTGGTCGCGGTGAATAACCCGACGCAGTGGCCGGCACTCGATCAAGCCGAGCCATGGACGACCCGCCGCGAACAGTTGGAGAACACGTCGAACGGCTGGGCCGGAAGCTTCGAGATGCCCGGCGAGAGTTTTCATGTCGCCGTCGATGAGGCACTGTTATTCAGCAACAACAAGCGGATTGAAGACGAATTTCTGCGCGACTCAGGCGACCGATTGGTTGGTCACTTGAAGTCGCTCGGTGACAATCAAGCTGTCATTGAAGCGGCGGTGCTGACGATCTGTTCTCGACCGCCGCGCGGTGACGAGCGAGCGGCACTCGATGACTTTTTGCAAAAACGCTCCGCCGATCGACTGGCCGCGATTCGGCAACTGGTTTGGGTACTGCTCACGGGACCGGAGATGAGATTCAGCTACTAACGAACCCCACTGGGCTTGCCCCTGTGGCTCTCGCGTTTCTGCACAACTATTTGCTGTTTGACGAAGTCGTGCAGAAGCCCGCGAGCCACTGACGCAAGGTCGGTGGGGAAGGGAGATGACCTTATGACTCTTTCTCGACGCGGGTTCTTGAATGCGGCGGCACTCGGCACAGCCGGAACATTCGCCTCCGACATGACGCGGCTTGATCTGCTGCGGCAGACCTCGTGGGCCGATGAGGTTAAGAAGCAGGGCAAGCGAGTCATCCTGCTGTGGCTGGCCGGTGGAGCTAGTCAATTCGAGACGTTTGATCCAAAGCCGGGACGTCCCACCGGCGGGCCGTATCGAGCGATCCCGACTTCGGCGACTGGAGTTCACATCAGCGAACTGCTGCCGAAAATGGCGGCTCGGATTCAGCAGACGACGGCGATCATACGGTCGCTCAACACGAAGAACGCGGATCACGGTGGCGGGGCGACGATCATGGAGACCGGCCGGATCAAAGATCCCGGCATCGAGTACCCCGATCTGGGAGCGATCTGCGCGAAGGAACTCGGTCGGCTCGACAGCGCGGTTCCTGATTACGTTTCGATGTACACGTCTACGGAAGGTCGCCGCAAAGGGACGAGTGGATTCCTCGGCTCGCGATACGCTCCGATGTTCCTTTCTGAATCGATGCAACCGGAGAACATCCGCCGCCTGGAATCGATCAGCGACATTGATCATCAGGATCGGTTGGCTCTGCGCGACTTGCTCGCCAAGAAGTTCACTCAGAACCGGCACAGCGATTCGCTCGGCAGTCATACCCAGGCGTATCAGCGCGTGCGCGGATTGATGGCCAGCGAGAAGTTGTTCGACATCGAACAAGAATCGACCGAGATACGAGCCAAGTACGGCCCGACGCAATTCGCCCAGCAGTGTTTGATTGCTCGGCGCTTGGTCGAGGCAGGTGTGCCGTTCGTGAAGGTTGCTCGCGCGTGGTGGGACAGTCACGGCGAGAATTTTGAAACGCATCGCGAGCTGTGCGCGGACCTCGATCATTCGATGTCGGTGCTCCTCGACGATCTGAGGGATCGTGGATTGCTGGAGCACACACTGATTCTGACGTTCGGGGAATTTGGTCGGACACCCAACATCAATGCGAGTCTCGGACGCGATCACTTTGCCGCTGCCTGGAGTGCGACACTTTCCGGCTGCGGCGTGCGCGGCGGAGCTTGCTTCGGAAAAACTGATGAAGACGGCCATAAAGTTGCCGACGGCGAAGTCGGCGCGGGAGACTTGTTCGCGACGATTTTTACTGCCCTCGGCATCGACCCGAACAAGGAGTACCACGTCGGTGCTCGCCCCGTGCCGCTTTCCGACTTTGGTGCAAAGCCGATCAAAGACGTTCTTGCTTGAACTGAATTCGCCACAGGGACACACAGGACACAAAGCCGGAAGCAGAGCAGTTCTCTCGCGGTGTTTCTGTGGTAAATCCGAACCTCTCGGAGTGACTCATGCCTTCCGACCCGACCAAGTTGCAGAAGACCAAAGACATCGGCATCCCGTCGATTGCGATGTGCGTCGCACGCGTGCCCAATTCCGGACGGCTGATCTTCGGTAGTTCCGACTTCAAGCTGCACGAGATCGACGTCTTTGCCGAGAAGCCGCAGCCGACTCCGTTCGGTGGCGAAGGGCATCAGAGCTACGTCACCGGCGTCGTGCTGCCTGCTCCGAACGTCGCTGTCTCCGGCAGCTACGACGGCCAGTTGATTTGGTGGGACGTCGAAAAGCGTGAGCCGACTCGCAAGGTGAAAGCTCACGAGTTGTGGATTCGGCGGCTGGTCATCAGCCCGGATGGCAAGACGATCGCCAGCGTGGCCGACGACATGCAATGCAAACTCTGGAACGCCGAGACGGGCGAGATGCTGCGGCAGTTCTCCGATCACAAGCCGATCACGCCGCACGATTTTCCGAGCATGTTGCACGCGGTCGCGTTCTCTCCCGACGGCAAGTTTCTCGCGACCGGCGACAAGGTCGGACACGTCGCGATCTGGGAAGCGACCAGTGGCTCAAAGGTGGCGACGGTCGAAGCTCCGGGGCTTTACACTTGGGATCCTCGGCAACGACGGCATTCGATCGGCGGCATCCGAGCACTCGCGTTCTCGCCGGACAGTAAATGGATTGCAGTCGGCGGCATCGGGCAGATCGGGAATATCGACCACCTCGATGCGCCGGCGCGGATCGAAATCTTCGACTGGCAAAAGGGCGAGCGAAAACACGAGCTCAACAACGACAAGTTCAAAGCGTTGGTCGAAGATCTCGTGTTTGATCCCTCGGGCAAATGGCTGCTGAGTTCTGGCGGTGCGGGAGACGGCTTCGTAACATTCACCGACGTCGAAACCGGCAAGCCGATTCATCAAGACAAGCTGCCGATGCACGTTCATCAGTTGGCGTTGAACGAGTCGTACGATACGGTCTTCGCCGTCGGCCACCACAAGATCGCCGTCTGCGAGTTCAAAGCAACAGAGCCGCCGGCAGCATCCGAGCCGGCGAAGCCATAGATTTTTGGAGTGCGGTGTGTCAGCACCGTTTCAGATGCGTTGGAATTCGTTGATCTCCCCATGCCATACAAAGTGGTGCTGACACACCGCACTCCAAGGAGCCTTCCGATGACAGCTCGATCCACCCGTCGTGATTTTCTGAAGCACAGCGTTATTGCCGGAGCGTCCGCGTTCACTGCGGCGAGTTGGAGCCGGGTTTACGGAGCGAACGAGAAGCTCAACCTTGCTTCGGTCGGGTGTGGCGGCAAAGGGTGGTCGGACCTCGAAGGGACGACGAAGAGTCCACACGTCAATGTCGTCGCACTGTGTGACATCGACGAAACGACGAATCACCTCGGTCGAGCCGCTGAGAAATACTCCGCCGCGAAGAAGTTCTTCGATTACCGAAAGCTGCTCGACGAGGCGAAGTTGTTCGACGCGGTGCTGGTTTCGACTCCGGATCACATGCACGCTCCGGTTTCGTTGCCGGCGATGCAGCTAGGTAAGCACGTGCATTGTCAGAAGCCGCTGACCCACACGGTGCATGAGGCTCGGCAGATGCGGTTGGCGGCGAAGGCGTTCAACGTCGTCACGCAGATGGGAAATCAGATTCAGTCACACGAGTTCTATCGCACGGCGGTCAAGCTGGTGCACGACGGCGCGATCGGCAAGGTCAAGGAAGTTTTCTCGTGGCAAAGTGGCGGGATGGGCTGGATTCTGGCGGACGATCGCCCGGCCGGAGAAGACCCGCTGCCGTCCGCCGTGCATTGGGACGAGTGGCTCGGCGTCGCTCCGGCACGACCGTTCAAGAACAAAATCTATCACTCGTTCAACTGGCGAGCGTGGCAGGACTTCTCCAACGGACAGCTCGGAGACTTCGGCTGTCACATTCTCGACCCGGTCTTCATGGCGGTGAAACTGACATCTCCGACCAGCGTGTTCGCCGATGCCCCGAAGCTCAACAAAGAAATCTGGCACAAGTGGTCGAAGGTCATCTACGAATTCCCCGGCACTGAGATCACTGGCGGCAAGCCGATCACGGTGACGTGGTTCGACGGTGATGGGCATAAGCCGGCGAATGATCTCCTTGGTGTTCCGGCGGGATATTCGTTGCCCGGTTCCGGCTCGGTGATCGTGGGTGAGAAAGGCTCTTTGCTAATCCCGCACGTTGCGCCTCCGAAGCTCTTCCCGGAAGAAAAGTATGCCGACTTCAAGATCGAAATGGTTCCGGCCCGCGACCACTACGTCAGCTTCGCGGATGCCTGCCGAGGCGTCGGGCACACGACCTCGCTGTTCGATTACTCCGGCCCGCTGACCGAAACGGTGTTGCTGGGGACGATCGCGATCCGCATTCCGGCTCAGACTCTGCAATGGAACGCGGCCGATTTGAAGTTCACGAACAGCGACAAAGCGACCGCGCTGCTGACGAAGCCGTATCGCAAAGGCTTCGAGCCGAAGTGGCTGTGAGGGGAATGACGAAGCTCAAATGACGAACGGCTTCGAGCGTCCGGATTTCGAGGTTCCTTCATCATTAGGTATCTCGTCGCTCGTCATTGCGGCACACAGCGATCAGCGATCCGTTGCCAGAGCAGCGCGCTGGCGAGCGTGCCTCTGTGGAAGTCGGCCACCGAAAAATGTTCGTTGGGGCTGTGGAGGTTGTCGGTGTTCTGGCCCCAGCCGAGCAGCAGCGTGTCCACGCCGAGCAATTCCTTCAGCGTGCCGACGACGGGGATCGAGCCTCCTTCGCGGATCATCACAGGCTTCGTGCCGAAGGCGTCTTGGATCGCGCTCTTGGCAGCGTCCATGAACGGGCTGTTCGCATCGGCAACGAAGCCGGGGCAGCCGTGAGCCTCCATGAATTCCAAACGGCAGCCGGGCAGCAACTGCTGCTGCAAGAACTGGCCGAGCGACTTCGTCAGCTTGTGCGGGTCTTGATTCGGCACCAGCCGGCAGGTGATCTTGGCGGAGGCCCACGACGGGATGATCGTCTTCGGTCCTTCCCCTTGATAACCGGAGGTGAGACCGTTGATCTCGCACGTCGGCCGCGCCCAGCGGCGTTCGGTTGAACTGAAGCCGGCCTCTCCCCAACTGTTCTCGACACCGACGCTGGCCAGGAAGTCCCGTTCGTTGAAGGGCAGGGCGGCGAAACCGGAGCGTTCAGTGTCGTTCAGCGGTTTGACGTCGTCGTAGAAGCCGGGGATTTGGACTTGGCCGTTGGCGTCGTGCAATGAGGCAATCAGTCGTGCGAGTGCGGTGGCGGGATTTGTAATCGCTCCGCCGAAGATGCCGCTGTGCAGGTCTTGCTTGGGCCCGATGACGCGGACCTCACAGGCGAAAATGCCGCGCAGGCCGTAGGTGATCGCGGGGAGATTCGGAGCGTACTGGCTGGTGTCGCTGATGACCGCAATGTCGGAGCGTAGTTTCTCGCGATTGGCGGCGAGGAAGATGTCGAGATTATTGCTGCCGACTTCTTCTTCCCCTTCGATGACGAACTTGACGTTGATCGGCAGCTTGCCGACCGCCTTCAGCCACGCCGCGACGGACAGGACGTGCGTCAGCATCTGGCCTTTGTCGTCGGTGGCTCCGCGAGCAAACAGAAGACCGTCGCGCACAGTCGGCTCGAACGCGGGCGTGATCCACTTGTCGAGCGGGTCGGGGGGCTGGACGTCGTAGTGGCCGTAGATCAGCACGGTCGGAGCATTCGGGTTCTCGGCCTTGAGCCATTCGGCGTGGACGATCGGATGCCCGGCGGTCTCGACGAGTTCCGTCGTCAGCCCGGCAGAAGCGAGCTGATCGCGAACGAACTCGCCTGCGCGCCGCACGTCCGGCTTGTGAGCTGTGATCGCACTGACGCTGGGGATTCGTAGCAGCGACTTCAGGGTTTCGAGGGCTTCGGACTGATGAGCTTGCAGATATTGAACAACGGTTTGCATGGGAAACTTTCGGAGCGGAAGGTATGGGATAACGGCCAACGGCTTTCGGTCGAGCTACTGTTTCAGAGACACTGGCAGGGCGTCGATTTTGGCGGCGAGGATGAAATCGTTTTCGGAGAGGCCGCCGATCGCGTGCGTGTAGAGTTCGATGGTCACGTTGCGATACCGCTCGATGTGGACGTCGGGGTGATGGCCGTCGCACTCGGCCACGCAGGCGACGTGATTCAAGAAGTTCATTGCGGCCATGTAGTTCTTCACGACCCACGATTTGCGGATGCGTTCGTGATTCGCGGACAATTCCCAGCTGGTCAGATGTTTGATCTGAGCCTCAGCCTCGGCGGAGGTCAGCTTCGGCACGCCCCCTTCGCAGGGAACACACTGTTTGCTGCGGAGTTGATCACAGGTTTGGATTGAAACGCTCATAAGATATTCCAGTCGGTTGTTGCAAAACGAGTACGACACGTTAGCGAGTGGCTGAGTTCAACGACGGATCACTCGCTGGCTCATCGTGCTGATTCTGTCGAGGTAAAAGGGTTTTCAAAAAGTTCACGCCAGTATCTCGCGGACGACATTTCCATGCACGTCGGTCAGGCGAAAATCTCGACCGCCGAAGCGGAAGGTGAGTCGTTCGTGGTCGATGCCGAGTTGATGCAGCAGCGTCGCTTGCAGGTCATACGGCGTGACGATGTTTTCGATGGCGTGATAGCCGTACTCGTCGGTCGCTCCGTGGATCATGCCGCCGCGAATGCCGCCGCCAGCCAGCCAGAGCGAAAAGCCTTGCGGATTGTGATCGCGGCCGGTGCTCCCTTGGGCGAACGGGGTGCGGCCGAACTCACCGGTCCAGACGACGATGGTGTCGTCGAGCAGTCCGCGATGCTTAAGATCGGCCAGCAGTGCGGAGATCGGTCGGTCGACGATCTCGGCATTCTTTAGATGGTCCCCTTTGATGTTGTCGTGTGAGTCCCACGGCGAAACAAAGCGGATGCCTCCGACGCAGGTCAACTCAACGAACCGCACGCCTCGTTCCAACAGCCGCCGAGCGAGCAAGCATTGCCGAGCGTACCGAGCTTCAAACGTATTCGCTGAATTGCAGCCGTACGCTTCGAGCGTTGCCGGTGTCTCGTCCTTGAAGTCGGCCACTTCGGGGACCGAGCGTTGCATCGCAAAGGCGAGTTCGTAATTGCGGATGGCCGATTCGATTTGTTCCTCGCCACTGCCGATTTGTCCCGCGAAGTTGCGGTCAGTCTCGGCGATGAACCGCAGTTTGTTGAGCTGCTGGCCGGGCTTCGGTTCGTCGGGTTGGATGTTATCGACGACCGGCGTATTCAAGCCGACGTGAAACAGTGACGCCTCGTGAATCGCTGGCAGGAAGCCGCTTGAATAATTCGCAATGCCGCCGAGCGGCAACTGTCCGCCGTTGACGACGACATAGCTTGGCAAGTTCGCCGATTCGCTGCCGAGTCCATACGAAATCCAAGATCCCATGCTGGGATGTCCCGTCAATGGATGCCCGGTGTGCAGCATGTAGCAGGACTGCGCGTGTTCACCGAACGGCGTCTGCATCGAACGGATCACGCACAGGTCATCGACGTGCTGAGCGATGTGCGGAAACAAACTGCTGACAGGCGTCCCGGAATCGCCGTAGTTCTTGAACGTGAACGGCGAACCGAACGTCGAGCCGTTGTTCTCGAATTGTGTCGTCTCGATTTTCATTTTGAACGGCTGGCCGTGCTCGGCGGTCAGCCGGGGTTTCGGATCGAACGAATCAACCTGCGATACGCCGCCGTCCATGAACAGCATCACGATGCGTTTGGCCTTCGGAGCGAAATGCGGGGGGCGGAGCGAGGAGCTTGGAACATCAGCCTGTGCATGATCAGCCAAGAATCCTCGAAGGGCGAGCGCACCGAAGCCCATCGCGCTCCGATGGAGAACGTCTCGGCGAGTCAGGCGTCGTTGGTTGACCATCGCTTTGTCCTTATCAACGCAGGTACAAAAACTCTTTCATGTTGATCAATGCGTGAGCCAAATCGTGCCAGAGGTTTTGGTCGGTCTGCCAATGGTCGCGGGCGATGCCGAGCAGGATCGCTTGAGACTTCAGAAAGGCGAAAGTGCGATCCCTCTCGGTCTCGGTCACCGGTCGAGAGAACAGAATCAGCCACAGCGATTGCAAGCGAGCCTCTGGAGTTGGCAGCGAGCGAAGCCGTTCGGCCAGCAGTCCCGATTGTGTTCCTACAAAAGCGTCGTTGAGCAGTACCAGACTTTGAGCCGGCACGTTCGTGACATTTCGTTCGCCGACGGTCAGCACGGGCTTGGGTTGATCGAACGCGATCAGTAGTTGCTGCGGGTAGTTGCGGCGGGCTTCGAGATAAATGCTGCGGCGACCATTGCCATCAGCTGGTCCGGCCAGCGGATTCTCGAAGTCCTTGAAACCGGTACGCAACGGCAGCGGCACGCCGAGTCCCCCTTGAGATCGGTCCAATCGCCCGGAGATGAACAGCAACGTGTCACGCAGTGACTCGGCTTGGAGTCGGCGGACATTCGCGTGCGAAAGGAACCGGTTGGTTGGATCGCGATCGCGCGCGGCTTGTGGGGCTTCGGTTGAAAGTTGAAAGACTCTGCTGGTCAGCATCAGTCGGAGCATGTGCTTGATCGACCAGCCCGATTCGATGAACTCGGCCGCCAACCAGTCGAGTAATTCAGGATGGCTCGGCGATTCACCGAGCATTCCGAAGTTGTCCACCGTCTTCACCAGACCCACTCCGAAGACATGCTGCCACAAACGATTGACCATGACTCGCGCGGTGAGCGGGTTGCGCGGATCGAGAATCGCTTCGGCCAGTTCGCGTCGGCCGCTGCCAGCGTAGCCCTTTCGCTCCGCGAAAGGATTGCCGAGCGTGCGATCGACGTTGCTTCTGAGGTCGTTTGTCAATTCTGCACTCGGCGTTTCATCTGGCGGAGCGAGACGGCTATGTTCGTGTTGGCTACTTTGAAGTACCTCCAGATACCGACGCGGCACAATTGTTCCCGCACGGCGGTAATTGCCGCGTGGAAAGAGAGCTTCGTCGAAGCCCTCTTCATCGGTGACTCCGGCGGCTCGGATCGGTACAGGGATGTTCGATTCGACGTCTCGATATCGATCGACTAATCGTGCCAGCTGATGATCGGCGGGAGCGTCGTTGAGCAGCACGCCCGACCGCAGTAGTTCATCGACAAATCGCGCTTGCTCGTCGGAGCAGCGTTCGTCGGCCCAGGCGTTGATCGCGTCGCTCGCCAGCTTCGCCAGTTGCTTCGCGAGTGCCGGCCAATCTGGTTCGGCCTGCCACAGTTCATCGGGAAGTGGCGACGACAACTCCGGTGGTCCGGGAATGTTGTGAAACGCGACGGCTCGAACGCTGACACCGCTGCGGCCGTCGGTGTGGAGCACTCGCGCGTCGGGGTGCTTGCCGGGATACGGCATCTCGTCGCGCGGGATGACTTCGAGATACGCTCGCCGCCCGGCCCAGGCCTCGCGAATGCCGAGCGTGACCCACTTCAACCGAGGATCGTTGAGCATCGGCATCACTTGCGTGAACAGGACGCCGTCGGCGACGAAGTTCTCGATGACCAGCCGCACGCGAGCTTTGTTCGTCCCGCCGGCCAGCACGCTGATGAATTTCATATCGAGCTTGAAGTTCGGCGACCGCAGGGTTCCCCCGTGCTTGTCGCTGATAAGGTGCGAACTGAGAGCACTGGGCAGAATGGATGTCAGCACGCCACCGTTTGGCGAGACCGCGAATTCCCCACCGACGTGTGACGACGAAAAGTTGTCGGAGGTGAACCAGCCTTTGGAGTGTGGAGTGACAGCAACGCTTCGGATGTTTGGATTCTTTGAGGATTCAATCTTTCCTTCGACGCGATCAAAAGCGGGACTGACATCCCGCACGCCAAAGTCGGCGAACCAACGAAAGCGGTCTCCGACGGCCGACCGCCGCTGTTCCGTTGCGAGTCGCTCATTCGCAAAATCGATCCAAAGTTTCGCGTCGATGTCATTGGAAGGCCCAGCCAGCCGCGCGAGGAGGTAGAGCGGTTCGGATGGTTTGCCTTTCGCGGCCTTCAGCGCCGTCAGCCAGCGAAATGTTTCGGCTTCAGCCGATCGGGTGCCCGGCTTGAACGGCGGCGGCGCTGGGGCGGCTGGCTTGTCTTTGTCGGTCACCTTGGGCGGCTCCGGTTCCAGCATGTTGTCGCGAGCGGCCAGGATCGCCGTCGGCCAGTGAGTGAGCTGCTCGCGCCATAACTCGGCCAGCGAGCGGCGAATCGCCGGCTTCAACTCGGCCAACTTTGGATCGAGCGCGTGCTGCACGGCCGGGTCGTTGACTCGGTGCATCGTCGTGCGAGTGCTGGCGAAGATGCCGTAAAGCGCGGCGAAATCCTGAGCGGAGATCGCATCGAACTTGTGGTCGTGGCAGCGAGCGCACGCAATCGTCAGTGCTTGGAACGTCTTGCTGAAGGCGTCGATCTGCGCGTCGACGACGACGATCTCTTCGTTCTTCACGTCGATCGGAGTCGGATAGAACTCGACGAAGCGAAACCAGCCGGTGCCGATCGGGGATTCGTTGATGCCGAGTGTTAGATTTCCGCGCGGAGGCAGCAGGTCGCCCGCCAAGTGCTCGCGCACGAGGCGATCGTACGGCAGATCGCCGTTGAAGGCCCGGACCAGGTAGTCGCGGTATCGCCAGGCGTGAGGGATCAGTGGATCGTGTTCGGAGCCGTGTGTGTCGCTGTACCGGATGAGGTCCATCCAGTGTCGCGCCCAGTGCTCGCCGAAGTACGGCGATGCAAGCGTGCGATCGACGAGTTTGTCGAAAGCATCCGGCGATTCATCGGCCACGAAGTGTTCCAGCTCGTTTGGTGCGGGGGGCAGCCCGGTCAATACGAACGACAATCGCCGCGCCAGTGACCAGCGATCGGCATCGCGCGACGGTGCGAGTCCTTCGGACTTCATACGCGCAAGCAGGAATCGGTCGACTTGTGTGGACGACTCTCCGCGATCATTGGGGACCGCCGGTCGTTTGGCTGGTTGCCAACACCAGTGCTTCCGCCGTTCGGAAAGCTTCTCGGTCCACGAACCGCCGCCCCGTTCGGTATCCAGCGAGTCGCGAGGATCGATCGCCCCGCGTGAGACCCAGTCGACGAGCACCGCGATTTCTTCGTCCTTGAGTTTCTCGTCGGGGGGCATCTGCAAGTCTTTGTTCGTGCGCCGTACGGCTTTGATGAGCAAACTCTCGTCTGGCTTGCCGGGGACAATCGCTGTGCCGGAATCGCCTCCTTTCACCCAGCCGCTGCGCGAATCGAGCGACAAGCCACCTTGCAGTTCTTTCGCTCGATGGCTGTGGCACTCGTAACAGCGACGATCCAGTAATGGCTGCACTCGCTGCCGAAAATAATCCGCATCATCAGCGCGACTGGTTCGATTGTGGACCAGCAGAAGCACGACAAACAGAACGATTCGCCAACGACCAACCAACGGCATTCTCCTTCGAAACATCTCTACATTTTCAGCCGCTCGATCAGAAACACGGTGGCGTTGGTGTACTTCGGAGTTGGTCCGCCGTTGTAAGTCATGTGACATTCCACGCCGACGCTCTTGAGCGTCTCCATCAGCATCAGGCCGAGCATTGGGGAATGCGTCGGGTCGGGATGTTCTTCGCCCTTCTTGGCTCCGGCAACGCCGCCGTAGAACAAGCCGATCGCGGGATCGTCCTTCGTCACATGTGACATCGGAGAATATTCCTTGATCCAATCAGCGATCTTCTCTCGCCGCTGGTTCACTTCGTCGAGGTTCTTCAGGCCGAAAGCGTGGGCGCCGTAGCTGTAGTTCGGCATCCATTCGCGAAGCGGGATTGGGTCGAGGGTCACTTGAGCGCCATTCACCGCTGCGCAATACAAGCGAGTCGATTCGCGTGCGATCGGGTCTTCGCTTTTCGGGTCCGCGAGGTCGTCGTGGAACGCCAGCCACAACGACGAGCAGCCTCCCGCTGAACCGCCGGTCGCGCCGATGCGAACTTTGTCGATGTTCCACTCTTTGGCCTTCGAACGGACGAACTGCAAGGCTCGAGCGGCGTCATGCAACGGAGCCTTCACTGGCGGCTCCACTTTGTCGTCAATGCCATTCTTCACATAGCGGTAGTTGATTGCCGCGACGGAGATGCCTACTTCCAGATACGGCTTCACGTTGAAGCCCGTTTTACTGCCCCCTTGCCAGCCTCCGCCGTGAATGTAGAAGACGAGCGGAGTCGGTGTGTCTGACTTCGCTTGATAGAAATCGATCACTTGCCGTTCGTGCTTGCCGTAGGGGACATCGGCGTGCGTTGGCGGCACGACATTCATCGGCGGTGCTTTGACCGCTGGCTTCGGCGAATCTTTCTTCTCGGTTTTGGTCTCTTGAGCCCAACCGACCAGATCGGACAAGCCAACGATCATCAACAAGTAAAGGACACCGCGAGTGGACATGTGCGGAACTCCGTTGAAAAAAGGTTCGTAAGTTAAATCCGTCTCATCGGATTTCGATCAGCTCGACCAGAAAGTGCAGCGTCGCTTTCGGAGGAATGTCTGGCGGAGCTCCACGGTTGCCGTAGCCGAGGTCCGATGGGATCTGCAATTGGATCATGCCGCCGGCACCGACAAGCTGCATTCCTTCCGTCCAACCTTTGATGACTTGGTTCAGACCGAACGAGATGTCTTCGTTGCGCCGGTAGGAACTGTCAAACACCGTCCCGTTATCCAGCCAGCCGTGATAGTGGACTCGCACCGAACTGTTCGCCTTGGGATTGGCTCCGGTGCCCCGGCGAAGGATGCGGTATTGCAGTCCGGATGCGGTCGCCGTGAACGACGTCGCCGCGTCTTTGTCGATTCGCCCCGCCCCTTTGGGAAGCTCGGGAAACGGAACGTCTTTGGATTTTGAAGTGATCAAGCTGGACTCCTCTTAAAAGCAAAGGTCAAGGACACATCACCTTGGCAACTCGCGCGGTGATTTCTGAGACGAGTTCTACCGGCAACGGCCCGCGAGCGGCAGCCTTCAGGTTCTCCGCCAGATGAGCGAAGTTGCAGGTGCCGACGATCGTTGTGTGGCAGTGCAGATGCGAGAGCGTGTATCGCAGGATGAGTTCCGCCGCAGTCATGTCGTTGGGACGCAGTTCTTCGAGTCTGGCTTTTTCCCAAACCTCATTGAGCGCCGGTCGCTGGATTTCCGCATCGGGACCACCTTGACCGATCCCGCCTCGCAGAATGATGCCGGCACCTGACTCGCCGGCTCGACAGATGAGATCGTGATGCTGCGGGGCCAGACAGGAATACGGAATCTGAAACGTGTCGAACACACCCAGCTCGATCAACGCCGGGAGATTCGGCAGAGAACTGGACGCTCCGATGAACCGGACCAGACCCTGATCCCGAAGATTGGTCAGGAGGTCAATCAACCCCTCACGTTGCAGAGTCTCCGCATCGCCACCGTGGAATTGCAGAACGTCTACATAATCTGTGCGCAACCGCTGGAGGCTCGTTTCCAGATTCCGCCGAATGACATCCGGCTTCCAGACGTGATCGAGTTCCAGATGATCCTCGCGTTGCGTGTAAACACACCCGCATTTGGTGGCGAGATAAAACTCACGGCGACGTGATCCGATGAAGCGACCGATCCGCTCTTCGCTGGCCCCATAATCGGGTGACGTGTCGATGAAATTGATCCCCGCATCCAGTACGGCATTCAGAAACCGCTCGGCATCGTGATCGTTCACCACCCGAACGCCCCAAGTCCGCGGCCCCCGCAGTCCCATGCTGCCGTAACCAAGTTGCGTAACAGCCAGCCCCGTGTTTCCAAGAATTCGGCGATTCACCATGATGGGGTTTTACTTGGCGTCTTGCTTTTTCCGTGCAGAAAGAAATTCGTCTCCGGCGTTCCAAGTCGGCAGTTGGTCGGCGTTCGCCACGTTGCGTGCGATGTCGAGCATGAATTCGGCCAACACGACAAAGCCGGAGAAGTCCCAGTTGGTTTGGAATTCGTCCTGCGGTGAGTGGTATGCCTTGTCGGTGAAATCCTTGTGAGCCTTGGTTGCGAAGTCGTCTGGCTGGCCTTTGATCTTCATCCCCGATCCGATGGAGAACGCGGGGACGCCTGACTGTGCCATCGAGAAATGGTCCGAGCGGTAGAAGATTCCCAGGTGAGCTCGCTGGTCGGTTTCGATCAGCAAGTGATTCTTCTCAGCCGCGGCTTTGACGATCGGCCAGGCGGTCGTGCGGTCGGCGCCGGTGACGACGACTGACTCTGGAACGCCCAGTGGCAGGATCATGTCCATATTCAGATTGAGCGCGGTCTTGCTCAGGGGGATGAGCGGATTCCGAGTGTAGTACTTGGAGCCGAGCAGTCCTTTCTCTTCGGCAGTGACGGCCAGAAACACAGCCGATCGTTTGGGCTTCGGCGATTGTGCGGACCATGCCCGGGCCAGCTCGACGAGCAGTCCGCAGCCGGTGGCGTTGTCCGCCGCGCCGTTGTAGATCGTATCGCCGAGAACCGGCTTGCCGATGCCGAGATGATCCCAGTGCGCCGTGAAGACGATCGCTTCGGATTTCAGTGTCGGATCGCTCCCTTCCGCCTGACCGACGACGTTGTGACTGACGAAGTTCTCGACGCGCGTGGGAATGTTGGCTTTCAGATTCACGCCAAGCGAGTAGGGCTTGAAGCCTTTGGTGTCGGCGGCCTTTAAGGCGTCGTCGACGTTGCGGCCCGACAGACCGAGCAGCTTGTCCCCCGCGGTTCGCGAGAGCCATCCGGCGAAGGCCAGCGCAGGTTGATTGGGTTCCCGCTTGAGCTGCGCACTCTCTAATCGTCGCACGACGGAGTACGGATACCCCGCCGTCTCATTTGTATGGATGATGAAGCAGGCCTTCGCGCCTCGCCGAGCCGCTTCTTCGAACTTGTACGTCCAGCGTCCGTAGTAGGTCAGGGCCGTGCTGCTGAAGAATTGCGGATCGCTCGACGGCGGCTCATTTGTGAAGAGGACGACAATCTTCCCCGTCACATCGACTTCCTGATAATCGTCCCATCCAAACGCCGGCGCGGTGATGCCGTGTCCGACGAAGATGGCTTCGGCATCGAACGCTGCGTCGCCTGTTTGCGTTTGACTCGTCCCCGCGAAGCCCTCTTCGCACGGGATGTCGAGCGTGGTTCCGGCCTTCACTGCTTGAAGAGTGGACTTTGGGCTGGTGATGACGCGCACGAGCGGCACCGGTTGGAAGTACGAGTCTCGCTCGCCGATCGGCTTCAGTCCCACCCTCTCGAACTCGTCGGCGAGATACTCCGTCGTGAGCACTTCGCCGTTAGTTCCTGGTTCCCGGCCTTCGAACTTGTCGCTCGCCAATTGAGCGACCGCAGACTTGATCCGGTCTGCCGAGATCTCGCCCGCAAAAGATGCGGGAACGACAAACAACACAACGAGCCCCGCAAGTTCTCTCATCGCACGAATCATCCAAGAAGTCCTTAAGCCGGGATTATGAAAACGATATCCGTTGAACCACTCACAGAATATAACCCAGCGATGCTCGTTCAAGAATTGCAAGCGTGAAATCGTCGTTGGTCGCTCGTTGAAGTCGTCAGGCAATGTTCGGGACACCAGATTATGAGTCTGATTCGAGTTGTCGTGTGTTATTGGCTCATTGCTCAGCACTTGCTGACAGCCGCGCCGCCGGATGCGGTGAGAGAAGTCGAGTTGCAACGCGACCTCGTCGGCTATTGGAAACTGCAAGGAGACTGCCGTGACTCATCGGGGCGGAACAATCATGGCGTGAATCACGGTGTCGATCTGCAGACCGGTCGCTTCGATGGACGCTCCGCTTACGTCGAAGTCCCGAGTCATAAGTCGCTGCAACTGGGACAAGGGGACTTCGCGATCTCCGCTTGGGTCCACACCGACCCGATCGTCGATGACACGCTGGGGGATGTTTTCAGCTGGTACGATCCGCAGGCTCGACGAGGTGTGACGTTAAACCTCAAAGCCAGTTCCGGAGGCTATCAGTCTTCGGGAGATGACCGGCACGTTCACTTCGGCATCGATAACGCGAAGCTCGGCAAGTGGCAGGATTGCGGTCGCCCCAGTCCGACCAGCAACTATGTCAGCAATTCACTGACCGTGTTCAACGGACAATTGTATGCCGCCAACATCGACGCGCAGAACGAAGCCGACTGGTGTCATGTCTTTCGCTATGCCGGCGGCCAGCAGTGGATCGACTGCGGACGTGTCGGTTCGCGAAAAACGACCGGCGTGATGGGGCTTATCGTCCATCAAGGGCACTTGTACGCGGGGACGTCCACCTACGATTGGACTCGCGTCTTCTCCGGCGAGTACGAGCCCGCTCGGGTCTATCGCTATGAAGGGGGAACGACGTGGACCGATTGCGGTCAGCCCAGCGAGATGCTGCGGATCAACTGCATGGCGACCTATGGCGGAAAACTGTACGTCGGCGGTGATCGCGGCTTGCCCCCGCCCGGCGAGAAGCAGTGGACCGGCCGGCCGTATCGGGTCTATTTCTGGGAGGGTGGGACGAAATGGTCCATCGCCGGCAGCTTGCCCGCTGATCCGCCGAAGAACTGTTACCCCCACGCGATGGCGGTTCACGACGGCAAGTTGTATGTCGGCTACCCGAACGTCTACGCCTTCGACGGACGCACGTGGGAATTCACCGGCACGCCGATCGGCCACACACCGCTCGATCAGAAGCCGTTTCTGCAAGTGCATTCGCTGGAGGTCTTTCGCGGCAAGCTGCTGGCCGGCATGTGGCCGGAAGCGCGGGTCGTCGAGCATCAAGGTGGCGAACGATGGATCGATCGTGGTCGCCTGGGAGATGGCACGGAGATCAACGCGCTGACCGTCTACAACGGCAAGCTCTACGCCGGAGCGATTCCGCGCGGCGAAGTTTCGCGGTACGACGATGAGCGAGGTTGGACGTCGTTGCACAAATTCTTCTCGCCCCCCGGCTGGGAACCCGGCCCGCCAACCGACCCTGTACGAGGCGAGATTAACAATTGGACGCGAGTCACCAGCCTGACCGTTTATCAAGGATTGCTCTTCGCGAGCATCGGCAGTTGCACCAGCGCCATGCAGGACGCTCCCGCCGGCGTACGTGGCAGCGTCTACTCCCTGAAGGCCGGCGAGTGCCTTTCGTACGACGAAGACCTCGGCCCCGGCTGGAAGCATCTCGTCGCTCAGCGTCTTGGCGGAGAACTCCGGCTCTATGTCTCTGGTCGAATGGTGGCAAAGTCCACGCCATTCTCGTCCGAGGACTATGACCTCACAACCAATCAGCCGCTCCGGATCGGCTCCGGTGAGCAAGACTTTTTCACGGGGCAGATTCGTGAAGTGCGGCTCTACCGTCGCGCGTTGACCGAACCGGAGGTTCAAACCCTGTCACGGACTTCGCCTCCGCGGTGAGGTTGCTAAAGTTCCCACATCTTTTTGAGGATCAATTCCATGAATTTGCTTCAGACCAATTGCCGGGCTTTGAGTTTGTTCGTCGTGTTCGCTCTGACCGATGGCTTCGCAGACGACACAAAGGTTCGCACGATTCACCAACAGCCATGCTTTGTCGTCTTCACGAAACAAGTGGAGTTGGCCGTTACGGAATTCGGCGGGCACATGGCTCCGGTGACGTTCTTCCGCGACTCGGACAAGCCGGTACGACCATACTATGTCAGCCCGTGGCAGGATGAGAAACCGACAGCGATGCCCGTTCCTGTTTTAGTTCCGCTGAGAGGCGACTTTTTCTGCATGCCATTTGGAGGCAACTCGGATGAAGTCTCCGGTGAGAAACATCCGCCACATGGCGAGATCGCCGGAGCGAAATGGAAGCATGTCAGCACGAAGAAGTCGGGGGACGTGACGACGCTCACGCTGTCGATCGACACGCAAGTGCGTCGCGGCCGAGTGACCAAGGAACTCTCGCTGATCGATACTCAGAACGTGATCTATTCACGGCACACGATCGACGGCTTTGCCGGTCGCGTGCCGCTGGGACATCACGCGACGCTCGCGATGCCGGACAAAGAGGGAACCGTGCGGCTCGCGGCCAGTCCGTTTCGATTCGGCATGACGTATCCCGGCACGTTCAGCGATCCGAAGCAGCGGGAGTATCAATCGCTGTTACCCAACGCGAAGTGGACAACACTGACCAAAGTTCCGGTCGCCTGGAAAGGGGAGCCGGATGCGGATCTCACTAAGTTGCCGGCTCGGCAGGGGCACGCCGATTTGATTCAGCTCGTCAACGAACCTTGGGAGAAAACGAACGGCCCCGCCTGGATGACCGCCACGTTTACCGAAGCGGGATATCTGTGGTTCTCCCTGAAAGACCCAGCCGTGTTGAGCAGCACGGTCTTCTGGATTGAGAACCACGGACGACACGGACATCCCTGGAACGGACGCAACAATTGTCTGGGCCTCGAAGACGTGACCGCACACTTTGCCGACGGACTGGCGGCGTCGATGCGCGAGAACATTTTGAGCAAAGAAGGGATCGCTACCACGATCGAACTGAAGGCTACGCAGCCGACGACAGTGAATTACATCCAGGGCGCAGTCAAGATTCCCGACGGCTTTGAGATGGTCAAGACGCTCGAATTCGCGACGGGGCAGGTCACGTTCGTCTCGACGAACGGCCAGCGCGTGACTGCGCCGGTGCGCCACGACTTCCTGAAAACAGGCAAGCTATAAGTCAGGGGATGATTGTCTTAGTCAAACGAGCTGGCAAAAAATCGGGGGTAAAAAATGAGACCGCCAATTTCCGCGCGAGCACGCATTTGTTACCCCGATTTTGTACCTGCCAAGTGCATCATTGTTGCAGCCCCGAAACCTCGAAAAATCAAACGAGATCAACTCATGAAACACACATTTTGGTGTCTGTTTACCAGCACGTTGCTCTGCTTGTTGGGATGCGGCAAGTCGGACGATACCGTCAAACCGTCGGGCGCGTTGCCGACCGTCGTCGCTCCCGTGACATCGAAGGGAACGATCGGCGTCTCGCTGCTGACGCTCGACAACCCGTTCTTCAAGGTCATCGGCGACAACATCACGGCCGAAGGTAAGAAACTCGGTTACGAAACGATCGTGGTCAGCGGCGATAAAGATGTCGCCAAGCAGAGCAATCAGATCAAAGACTTCATCGTTAAGAAGGTGAGCGCGATTGTACTCAGCCCGTGCGATTCCAAGTCGATCATTCCGGTCATCCAAGAAGCGAACGAAGCAGGGATTCCGGTCTTCACCGTCGATATCCCCTGCAACGAACCGGGCGTGAAGATCGCCACCCAAGTCGCGACCGACAATTACGGCGGCGGCAAAGAAGCGGGGCACGCGATGATCGAGGCACTCGGCGAAGCGGGAGGCAAGGTTGCGATCCTGCACTTCAAGCAGGCGGAATCTTGCTTGCTCCGCGTGAAAGGTTTTCGTGAGGTCATCGATGCACACAACCAGTCAGCTGCCTCGAAGATTGAGCTGGTCACCGAACTCGAAAGCGGCGGAGCGAAGGATCAGGGCTACAAGGCCGCCGAGGATTCGCTCCAAGCTCACGCCGATCTGCGAGGCATCTTCGCAATCAACGATCCCGCCGCGCTGGGTGCGCGAGCCGCTCTGGAGAAGGCCGGCAAAGCGGATCAAGTCTTGATCGTCGGTTTCGACGGCCAGCCGGAAGGAAAGCAGGCGATCAAAGAGGGCAAGATCTACGCGGACCCAATTCAGTTTCCCGACAAGATGGGAGTCGAAATCGTCGCCGCCATCGTGAAGCACTCAAAGGGCGAAGAACTCCCGCCACAGATGCTGATCCCGACGAGCCTGTATCGCAAAGCAGACGCCGAAGCGGACCCGGATCTGAAGTGATCCGTTGGCTTCTCACTCTTGGTGTCCTTGGCAATCTTCGGTTTGAACGCGAATCATTTTGGACAGAAGGTCGCCAAGGGCGCGAAGAGAAGTCGACGCGATCTGTGCAGTCGTTCGTTGTCTCGGTTTTTCCTTTTATACAGAGATAGAACTCATGAGCGATTCACAGAACTTCTTGCCTGAGCTGGTTGGCTCGATGTCGCAGGGAGCGGCGGGGAATCCGACGGTGGCGATGATGGAAGCGGCGTTTGCTCATCACGGATTGCACTGGCGGTACATCAACATGGAGGTGACTCCCGAAGAGTTGGGAACGGCCGTGCGAGGTGCTCGCGCGATGGGCTTTCGCGGATTCAATTGCAGTCTGCCGCACAAGGTGACGGTCATCTCGCATCTTGATGGGCTTGGGGAATCGGCCGCCGTGATGGGAGCCGTCAACTGCGTCGTCCGTCGCGGCGACCAATTGATCGGTGAGAATACCGATGGCAAAGGTTTCCTTAAATCTTTGACGTCGGCCACTGATCCGCGAGGAAAATCGGTGGTGATGTTCGGAGCCGGCGGTGCGGCAAGAGCGATTGCTGTCGAATTGGGGCTGGCAGGAATTCGGCAGATCATCGTGGTGAATCGCTCCAAATCGCGCGGTGCCGAATTGGTCGAACTGCTGCGCAGCAAGCTGCAGCTCAATGCCGAGTTGGCTGTGTGGAATGGCGATTATGCAATTCCCGCCGGAACGGACGTTGTGATCAACGCGACATCGATCGGACTTTACGACGCGGAGGCTCGGCTGAACTTGGATATCAACTCGTTGAAGCCGGGGATGGTGGTCGCGGATGTGATTGGCAATCCGCCGCACACGCGGTTGATTCGGGACGCAGCCGAGCGTGGCTGCATCGCGCTCGATGGATTGGGGATGCTGGTGAATCAAGGGATTGTCGGCGTGCAGTATTGGACCGGCATCGAGCCCGATGCGGCGGTGATGCGGCGAGCGTTGGAACGGGCGCTCGGATTATGAAGTGATCTCTGCGCTCGGTCATATCTCGGTGGTGTCCGCACTCACTCAGCAAAGGAGAGCAGTTCGTGGCCGAGGATTCCACAGAGGCACGACGGGACACAGAGGACTTGGCATGACGATGATGACTGCTTCCGCACCGCTGTTGAAAATGCACGGTATCGTGAAGTCGTTTCCCGGAGTGCAGGCGCTGCGTGGTGTGAACGTGTCGCTGATGGCTGGCGAAGTTCTGGCGTTGCTGGGTGAAAACGGAGCCGGCAAGAGCACGTTAATGAAAGTGCTCGGCGGAGCTTTCCGAGCCGATTCGGGTGTGATTGAGATCGATGGTGTCGCGCAGCACTTTGCGTCGCCGCAGGACTCACGCCAGGCTGGCGTGGCCGTCATCTATCAAGAATTCAATCTCGTTCCCGGTTTGACGGCCTGTGAGAACATCTTTCTCGGACAAGAGCCGACTCGCGCAGGTTTTGTCGCGCAGGCCCAGGAACGGCGACAAGCGACCGAATTGTTTCAGCGTCTCGGAGTCGAAGTCGATCTCGATGCTCCGTGCCGGCGTCTGACGACGGCGCAGCAGCAACTCGTCGAGATCGCCAAGGCGCTCGCGTTTCAAGCCCGCATCATTGTTATGGACGAACCGAGCGCCGCGCTCACGTCGCACGAGGTCAGCCGGTTGTTCGCGATCATCGAGGAGCTGAAGCGGCAAGGGATCGGCGTCGTCTACATCAGTCATCGACTGGATGAAATCTTCACGATCGCTGATCGAGTGACGGTGCTTCGCGACGGCATGAATGTTGGCGAGCGGCCGATTGCCCAAGTCACCCGGCAAGAGCTGATCGAACTGATGGTCGGCCGCGAGTTGAGCGATGAGTTTCCGAAGCGTGCCATCACGATCGGTCCGCCACGCTTGGAAGTCACCGGCTTGCGGCGTGGCCGCGCCGTGCGTGAGGTGTCAATCTCGGTGAAGCGCGGCGAGATTGTGGCTTTGACCGGATTAGTCGGAGCCGGTCGCACGGAAACCGTGCGGCTGATTTTCGGGGCTGATCCGCGCGAAGCGGGAGAGATCCGGCTTGACGGACGTTTGCTGGCGATTCGCTCGCCGCGCGATGCGATTGCCGCCGGCATCGGATTGCTGACCGAGGATCGCAAGCTGCAAGGACTCGTGCTCGGCCATTCGGTGCGTGAAAACTTTGGATTGCCGAACTTGGATTGGCTGACTCGCATGGGCTTCGTGCAACGTCGCCGTGAACGAGACGAATACACGCGGTATGTCGAAACGCTGCGGATCAAAGCTTCCAGCAGTGAACAACGAGCGGGGACTTTGTCGGGCGGGAATCAGCAAAAGGTCGTGCTGGCGAAATGGCTGGCTCGCAATTGCGACGTTCTGATCTTCGACGAGCCGACGCGCGGCATCGACGTCGGCGCGAAGTACGAGATCTATCTGTTGATGAACGAACTGGCCGCGCAGGGAAAGGCGATCCTCATGATCAGTTCTGAGTTACCAGAGGTGTTGGGAATGGCCGACCGGATCCTCGTCTTGCACGAAGGCCGCGTGACCGGCGAGATCCCTGACGCTCGCAATGCGACGCAGGAACAGATTATGAAACTCGCGATCGCGTGAAGCGTCTCGTAGCCACGTTCGCCAGAACGTGGGTTTGTCGTTTGTCGCCGTTTTCCAGGTTCTGGCGAACCTGGCCACAGAATTCTCATGACTCGCAACCTGTCACGAGTGTTGACCGACTACGGCATGATCTTTGTGCTGGCTTTGCTGTGCGCATTCTTCAGCATTGCGACCTACAGCGAGCAATCTCCGACCGGGGAAGCGGCAGCGAGACAAGTGGCAGCGGCGCTCATTGCGAACTTCGGCAAGGCTCCGCGAGTGTTGATCGCGGCTCGCGATCAGGCGGATGAAACGCTGTTTGCGAACAAGCTCGAAGCTGCCTTGTCGGCCAGCGGGGCGAAGTTGTTGGCGGTGGTGAAAGGAGAACCGAGGGACGCTCGCGCGGCGCTTCAGAAAATCGTGTCGGAGGGCCAGTCGCTGGACGTGATCGCTGGCACGCGCACAACGGCCGCATGGCTGGTCTTTGCGGATTTGAAAGCCGAGTTCCCGACGCTTGGTGATCCGCAGTTGGTGCAACCACGAACCGAGAAGTGGCCGAACTTTTTGAAGTCGGAGAATCTGGTCAATATCGCCAATCAGATCGCAGTAATCGCGATCATCGCGATCGGGATGACGATGGTGATCATCACCGGCGGGATCGACCTTTCGGTCGGCAGCTTGATTGCCCTGTCGGCGGTGCTGGCCGCGCGGTTCATCCGCGATTACGCGGGAGCCGAACAAGCCTCCGCGCTCGGCATGACTTTGGCTGGCAGCGCGGCCGTGCTGATTTGCGGACTGATCGGTGCGTTTTCCGGCGGAATGATCACCGTGTTCGGCATCCCTCCCTTCATTGTGACGCTGGCAATGATGCTGGTGGGAAGCGGGTTGGCGTACCTCCTCGCGGCCGGTCAGTCAATCTATCAGCTTCCCGATTCGTTCGTGTGGCTCGGCAGAGGCGAAGGTTTTGCGCGGATCCCGAACGCCGTACTGTTGATGCTGATCCTTTACGGAGCCGCGCATGTGTTGATGTCGCGGATGCGGCTCGGCCGGCATTTGTACGCGGTCGGCGGCAACCGTGAGGCGGCGCGACTCTCCGGCGTTCCGGTGCAGCGCGTGTTGATGTTCGCGTACATCGCGAGCGCCCTGCTGGCGGGACTGGGCGGAGTGATCATGGCCTCGCAACTCAAGAGCGGCTCGGCGACTTACGGCAACATGTACGAGTTGTATGTCATCGCGGCGGTCGTGGTTGGCGGCACGAGCCTCAGCGGCGGCGAAGGCAAAATGTTCGGCACGCTGATCGGAGCCTTCACGATCGCCGTGATTCAAAACGGTATGAATCTGACGAACGTCGAAAGCTACACGCAGAAAGTCGTGCTCGGAGGAGTCATTCTTGGAGCAGTGCTGCTCGATTCTCTGAATGTGTCCGGCGGAGGAAATGATTCCCGGAAGGGTCCCGCGGATGCGTTGAATCGCGGCACGAACGACCGCGCTTCCGGGTAGCTGGGAATCGGTTTCTTGCGAAGGTTCAGTTGTGTCGCCTGGCTCGTGTTGCTGCCGAATCATCATCCGCCGGTGAACCGCGCAAGCCATGCGGGACCAGTGAGTTCACGTGACTGGCGAGTTCCGATATCGTAAATCGAGCAACGGTGAGACAAGCCGTTTCCGTCAGCAACGCAGAATTGTTCACTGTCTGTCAATCGGCCAGCGGGCTCCTTTTTTGGAATGTCCGCTGGCAAACGCTCGTATTAATTCTCAACACATGGGGTTCAACAAATGCTCTCTTCTCACCAGGCCTCGCGTCGTCAGTTCCTTCACGGTATCGCCGCAGCAGGAGCCGCAAGCATTCTGCTGCCGTCGCCGAACCGTGCTGTGGGTTATCAGTCGACGAGCGAGCGTCCGGTCTTTGCGACCATCGGATTGCGCAATCAAGGCTGGGCGATTACCAGCAAGTCCTTCGGGTTCGCTGATTTCGCCGCGTTGGCGGACGTCGATGCCAACGTCCTGGCGGAGAACGTCAGCAAGGTGGAAAAGGCTCAAAAGAAGAAGCCTGATGCCTACAAGGACTACCGCAAGATCCTCGATCGGAAAGATATCGATGCGGTGATGATTGCCACGCCCGATCATTGGCACACGAAGATCGCCGTCGAAGCGATGCTTGCGGGCAAAGACGTGTATTGCGAGAAGCCGCTCACGCTGACCATCGCGGAAGGGAAGCTGATCGAAAAAATTGTCAAGCAGACCGGCCGAGTCTTTCAGGTCGGAACGATGCAGCGAACCGAAAGTGATCTCCGTTTCCTGAAGGCGATCGCGCTCGTCCGAGACGGCCGCATTGGCACGGTGAAGAAGGTGACGTGCGGCATCGATCGAATGGAGTCATCACCTGTCATTCCGGAAGTGGCTGTCCCGGAGCACATTGATTGGGATTTCTGGCTCGGCCCAGCCCCCAAGGTCTCGTATCGAGCTTTGCCAGAATTGCGAAAAGGTTATGGAGGCGGCGTGCCGCTCTACAGCAACTGTCACTATTCGTTCCGCAACTGGCACGAGTACTCCGGCGGCAAGCTGACCGACTGGGGAGCCCATCATGTGGACATCGCCTGCTGGGCGCTCGGTGCCACTGAGACCGGGCCGAGCAAGGTCACTCCGGTCGAGTACAAATTGCCGATTGAGTACAAAGACGGCCACCCCACGGTTGCCGATCAGTACAACGCGGCAACTCAATTCACCATCCGCGTCGACATGCCCAACGACGTGGAGTTGACCATCACCAGCGAAGGGGACAACGGCATTCTGTTCGAGGGGACGGAGGGTCGCTTCTTCGTCAATCGCGGCAAACTTACGGGCAAGCCAGTCGAAGACCTGAAAGACAAACCGCTGCCGGACGGCGCGATCGAAACAGTCTACGGCGGCAAGGTCAGTGCGAATCACACCGCCAACTTCATCGAGGGGATGAAAGCACGCAAGCAGCCGATCTCCGATGTCTGGTCGCATAACCGGATGCTTGAGATTTGTCATCTTTCGAACATCGCCATGCGTTTGAATCGCGAAGTCAAATGGGACCCGGTCAAACGCGAAATCATCGGAGATGCCCAGGCAAACTCATTCCTCGGCCGCGAAAACCGCAAAGGATTCGAAATCCAGATGTAGGCATGGGATGGCAATCACGGCGACGACGATTCCGCGGCAATGCAGAACAGATGTTTCTCGCCGCGAATGAGAAGTCGATTCGAAGCTGGCACCGGCGAGCCGATGACGGACTCGTCCATGTTGTTTTCGGAGAGCAAAATGAACTTGTCGTTGGCGATGCTGGCGACAAACACGGCGCCATCTTCCCGCGGAGCAAAAAGCTTGTCTCCAGCGACGAGCGGCGAGGCGTAGTAGTTGGCTCGGCTCTTTGGAAACGCGCCCGACCAAATCGTCTTACCGGTCGCAGGGGCGATGCTGGCAACCCCGCCGTGATCGCCGACCAGGATCACTTGGCCTTTGTAGGCGACAGGTGTCGGGACGAACGTGCCGACGTCGTCGCGACGCCAGACATGATTGGTCTGCGTGACGTCCCCGGATCCGGTCAATCGAATTCCGTGCAGTCGGGGGATGCCGCGATCGTTCCGGCCGTAAGCGATCACGGCGATGTCTCCAACGATGACCGGCGTCGCGATTGCCGGCCACAACTTATTGGCATCCGGATTGAAGTCGCCGCATGACCAGGTGACCTTCCCGTCGGTCGAGTCGTGCATCGTGAGATGCTCAGCTCCCCAAACCAAGATTGACTCCTGGCCCTGATGCTGAATCACCAGCGGCGTTGAGTAGCCGTGATCGCACTCCGTTGGCGTTTTGTAATTTCGTGCAACCTTCCAAGCCATCGCCCCTGTCTCTTTGTCGAATGCCGCCAACCACGATTCTCCTTGATGCATCCGCACCATGATGACGTAATTCTCAGTCAACACGGGCGAGGTGCCGTGATCCCAAAACAAAGTATCCTTGCCAAATCGTTCTACGAGATCGGTCTTCCAGCGAACTTTTCCGTTGAGATCCACCGCCGCGAAGGTGCCACTTTTGAAGAAGACAAAGACCGCTTTGCCATCGGTGACCGGCGACGCATTGCTTCCCGAACCGTTACGGTGCTTGCCCGCGTTCTCTTTCCCAAAGGCCGTTCGCCATTTCTCGCGTCCGTTCAAGTCATAGCATAGCAGCGCGTCGTTTCCGTCGGCGGGGGAAGTCAAATAGATCATCCCACTGAGCAAGATCGGCGTCGAACACCCTTTGCCCGGCAGCGGAGTCCGCCAGAGATATTTTTCAGCGCCGAAAGATACGGGATAACTTCCCCGTTCAACGCTTCCATTCCCCAGTGGCCCGCGCCATGAACGCCAATCCACGATGTCGGCGGCGAAACCCGCGTGTCCGGCGAAAAAAAACATCCCCGCCGCCGCAATCAGAAATTTGTTTGTCATCGTTGTCGAAATCCTTGGAATGAAGTGCGACGCAAAAACAGGGGGTCAGGATACCGAATCCAACGGCGGCGCGACTAGCAGTCGCGATGGCGGAATCATTTACCCGCCAAGTGCACCTTGCGTGTTCACGAACAGC